>OGQQ01001243.1_pt1 | contig 20586 bp, 14 predicted proteins | sample 1553281 | NCBI WGS metagenome assembly OGQQ01 (sample SAMEA2579937, study PRJEB22360) | human gut metagenome | biome: human gut; feature: human-associated habitat; material: faeces | place: Denmark | collected 2008/2010 | reverse complement strand
CGACACGCATAAAAAGCCTCCCATTTCTCATGTCCAAGAAATGGGAGGCAGTTCATTCATATGAGCTGTGGGGGCTTTTTTCATGCCAGTCGGAAACCGTATCCCACTTTTCGGGCCCAGAATGGGATGCCGTTTCCCGCTGGACCCCCTCCGGGAAACGGCATCCCATTTCAAGGGAGTAAACCGGGATGTAGTTTCCCCTAACGGCACCTTTGGGAAGCCGCATCCCACTCTAGACGCACAAAACGGGATGAGCTTTCCCATGGTGATCCAAGACCAGAAGCATGTCCGATAGCGCAGCCAGGTCAAGAACAACAAGGCAAGCGTCACGCCAATTTGGACGAGCGTCTGCTGCAGTTTGAGGCTGCTGGCCCATATGGTAGAGTTAACCACCCATGAATTTCAGCACACTGCGTGCTACCTGCTCTTTTGTCATTTAGGGGAGTGAACTTGTGAATACTTCTGTCGCCAAGAAGGCCAGCCAGGCGGTGCGCCTGCTCATGATGGCGCTCACGGCAGTTCTCATCTTCTTCTTCATCAATGTTATGCTGCTCGTCTCCGATATCCAGGGCACGGCGCGCGTGGTCAATTACGCCGGTCTGGTGCGCGGCACCACGCAGCGAATCGTTAAGCTCGAGGATGCGGGCCAGCCTCAAGATGACCTGCTCAAAGCCGTGGATTCATACATCAACGGTTTGCGTTACGGAAGTGACGACCTCAACCTCGTCCGTCTCGACGACGATGAGTATCAGGCAAAAATGACCGAGCTTGCAAATTATTTTGATGAGCTTTGCGCCGAGATCATCCGCGTGCGCGAAGTCGGCTATGAGAACACCGACATCATCCCTATGAGCGAGGAGTTCTTTGGCATTTGCGACGATGCTACGCGACTCGCAGAGGACTACTCTCAGGAGAAGGCGTCGGCGCTCAACTATCTCGAGGGCTTGGTGATCATCGACATCATGGGCTTGGTGGCGACCTTTGCGGTCGAACTTGTTCGCGCGGTGCGAACTGCCGCGCTCAATCGCGAACTGCAGAGCAAAGTCTATCTCGACGAAGCCACGGGACTGCCCAACAAGAACAAGTGCGAGGAGGTCTTGGGGCAGGAGCAGCCTGTCTCCGCGGAGGCGCCCGTTGCGATGTGCGTCTTCGACCTTAACAATCTGCATACGGTCAATAACAACTTCGGCCACGAGAAAGGCGACGAATACATCCGTTCTTTTGCCCAGCAGCTGGGGCGTGTGGCGTCCGAGACGTGCTTTGTGGGTCGCGACGGCGGCGATGAGTTTATCGCGGTGCTGCGGGATACCGATCGAGCTGCCGTGGAGTCCTGTCTCGCTCGGGTTCGTGCGAACGTGAACGAGTATTCCGAGGCTCACCCCGACATGCCCATCAGCTATGAGGTGGGCTATGCGCTTTCCAGTGATTTTGACGAGCCGCCTACCATGCGCGAACTCTTTTCCCAGGCCGACAAAAACATGTACATCGACAAGAACCGCGTAAAGGCAGCCGAGGCAGCCGGGCTGCCACGCGAGGAACGCTAAACCCGTAGCAAAGGGTAGCTAATTTGGGACGGGGCTCTTTTGGCTACTTGAGAAGCTGGGCCATGGCGTTGACGAATTTTTGGACTTGGAGGGTTGGCTCGAGCGGATAGTGCAAAAAGACCGGCACCTCTCGCCCGCACAGGAACGGCACGCCCACAAAGGCCGGATGCACCCCTGACCATGCGCCACAGGTGAGTACCGCATCGCCCTTTTCCTCCGCCTCGTTAAAGAGCGCAAAGTCAAAGCTATCCACATCGATCACGTCCACGCCGCCGTCGGCCAAAAGGTCGATGCGTAGGCTGTCCATCGCATCGTTGCCGTGACGGAGCACGCGCAGGCGCATGCCCTCTAGGTCGGCAACCGTAATGCGATTCTTGCGCGCCAGCGGGCTCGCGCGCGGCAGGTCGATATAAAACGGTACGTTAACGATGTGGAGCTTTTGGCAAGCGTCGCCCCAGCGTGGGGTAGAAAAACTCGACTGCACCACATCGACCTCGCGGCCCAAGCTGCGCATGACGGTCTCGCGCTCGTCGTAGAGGTCACTTACCGGCACGATCTCAAATCGTAGCGACGGTTCCAGATCGTGGATGCCCGACCACATCGACAGCGTCTGGCGTCCTGGGCACATCATTGACACGCCCAGGCGCACGGCACCACCATCGCCCGCCGCGCGTCGGGCACGGCGCAGCGCGTCCTCGGACTGCCGCATGATCGAGCGCGCGTCGTCCACCAGCAGTGCGCCGGCCGGCGTCACCTTGACGCCCGAGTGCGAGCGCTCGAACAACGTGATGCCGAACTCGGCCTCGAAGCCCGACACCTGCTTGACGAGGGCCGGGGTCGACACGCGCAATCTTGCCGCCGCACGCGAGAAGCTCCCCAGCTCCGCGGCGGCCGATATGGCCTCAAGTCGTCGATCGTACACGTCAATCTCCCGTTTTCGCGCCCGTGACCGCATGGTGCCACAGGGGGTTGTTTTCGCAGGTCACACGCTCAATTGAGAATGAGCTGCATCGCACAGTGTAAACCTACGGTTAACGCCATTCTAACAAATATGCAATTCACCTGCGCAAATGCAAAGCATACGATAACCTGCGAAAACCACGTGGGTCGATTAATGGGAACGACCCACAGGGAGGCACAAGAAGGGAAGTTCCTATGAGCAACTGGCTTAAGCTCGAGGGCGATGTCTGCGCCGTAACCGGCGCACTCGGCGGTATGGGCGTCGCGATTTGCCGCGAGTTCGCCCGCAACGGCGCCAACGTCGTCCTGCTCGACCTGGACGAGGAAAAGGTCAAGGCCGCAGCCGCCGACCTCGCCGCCGAGTTTGGAATCCACGCCGAGGGCTACAAGATGAACGCCACCGACGAGGCCGAGGTTCAGGCCGCCGTCGATGCCACCATCGCCGACTTCGGCTGCGTCGACGTTCTCGTCAACACCGCCGGCATCCTGCGCTTCGCCGCCATGGAGGACCTGCCGCTCTCCGACTGGAACGAGGTCATCAACGTCAACCTCACCGGTTACTTCATCACCTCGCAGCGCTTTGGTCGCGAAATGATCAAGGCCGGCCAGGGTCGCCTGGTGCACATCTCGACCGTCGCCAGCCACTCCCCCGAGACCTTCTCGGGCGTGTACAGCTCCACCAAGGCAGGCGTCAACATGATGTCCAAGATGTTGGCTGCCGAGTGGGGCCCCTACGGCGTGCGCTCCAACTGCGTCGAGCCCTGCTTCGTTAAGACCCCCATGTCGGCAAGCTTTTACGCCGACCCCGAGGTCGAAAAGAGCCGCAGCCGTCTGATCGCCACGCGTCGCATCGGCAAGGTCAGCGATATCGCCAACGCCGTCATGTTCCTGGCGTCCAAGCGCTCGGACTTTACCACCGGCGACGCCATCAAGGTCGATGGTGGCTTCTCCAACATGATGGGCGACCTCACCGCCAAGCCCGGCGGCCGTCGCGCCTATGCCGACAACTACCTTAAGAACAAGGGTGTCGAGCTCTGGTCCGATGAGTCCGGCGTCGCAAAGCCGACTGACCAGTAAACCAACCTGACAGGGAGGACCCGCGGATACGCCCACTCCTCCCCCGTATCGATTAGAAAGAGTCCAATGGCTTCCACCAACTCCAACAAGGGTCGCGCCGTCGTGCTTTCCGCCGCGTGCGTCACCATGTTCTTCATCAGCTCCATCGCGCTGTATTCCGTCGTGAGCAAGAACCTGCTCGCCGCCTACCCCGAGTGGTCCAGCGCCCTTACCTGGGCCTTCCCGGTCTTTCAGACCATCATGGCCGTGACGGGCATCTTCGCCGGCCGCATCTCCGATAAGATCGGCCCGCGCAACGTCGTGATCGCCGCCGCCGTGTGCTACGGCCTGGGCTGGTTCATGTCCGGTACCGTCACCGAGCCGTGGCAGTTCTACCTGTGGTTCTCGCTCGTCGCCGCCATCGGCAACGGCCTGGGCTACAACCCGGCGCTCACCACCGGCCAAAAGTGGTTCATCGACAAGAAGGGTCTCGCCTCCGGCATCACCCTGGCCGCTTCGACCGCCGGCCCCGCTGTGTTGTCCCCGGTGCTCGCCTCGCTGCTCATCCCGAGCCTGGGCATCTTTGGCGCCCTCAAGGCACTCGGCGTCATCTTCTTTGTGACAATCGCCGCCTCCGCCCTGTTCCTGAAGGCCCCGGAGGCCGGCTGGCTGCCCGAGGGCTTCGAGGCCCCCAGGGGTGGCGCGCACGCCGGCACCTTCGGCGACCTCACCCCGGGCGAGATGGTCAAGACCCCGCGCTTCTGGGTCCTCATCGTCACCTTCGCCTTTGCCGCCACCGCGGGCACCCTGCTCGTGGGCAAGGTTGCCTCCATCGCCGCCGTTCAGCTCTTCTCCGACCCCACGAGCGCCGCGGCCGTCGCCCTCGGCGGTGTGGTGGTCTCCGTCAACACCTGCGCCAACCTGGTTGGCCGTCTGTCCTTTGGCCAGATCATCGACAAGCTCGGCGCCTATAAGTCGCTGCTCATCAGCCTTGTCGTCACCATCGTCGCGCTCGTCATCATGTCGATGAGCTTTACGCAGAGCATGTTCTTTGTGGCGCTCGCCCTACTCGGCTTTAGCTTTGGCGCCCTGCTCGTCATCTACCCGCCGCTCACCGGTGGCGCCTTTGGCACCAGCAACATCGGCGTCAACTACGGCATCATGTTTTTGGGTTACGCCGCTTCCACCTGGATCAGCCAGCCCATCACCGCCGTGCTGTATCACGCCGAGGCCGGCAGCGCCGCCTACCAGCAGTCCTTCTACGGTGCCATTGTGATCGCCGCCATCGCCGTCGTGCTCACCGTCTACATGATGGTCTCCGACAGCAAGAAGAAGTCCGCCTAGTTTTACCGATGCGACAAAGGGACAGCCCCTTTGTCGCATTCCACTGGTCACCAGTATTAAGGAGTCGAAATGTCTGAGCTCAACCCCGTCCGCATTGCCGTTATCGGCGCCGGCGCCATGGGCCGCAACCACATCCGCTTTGTCACCGAGGAGCCCGAGGCCGAGCTCGTCGCCATCGCCGACGCCTTTGAGGGCGCCCGCGCCACGGCCGAGGCCGCCGGCGTGCCGTTCTATACCGATCCCGCCCAGATGATGGACGAGGTCAAGCCCGAGGCCGTCATTATCGCCACCCCCAACGACCTGCACTTGGGCGTTGCTCGCGAGGCCATCAAGCGCAACATCGTGCCGCTGGTCGAAAAGCCGATCTCCAACGACCTTGAGGATGCCCAGGCCTTCGCCGCCGAGGCCGAGACCGCCGGCGTGCCCGTGCTCGTGGGTCAGCACCGTCGCCACAACCCCTTCGTCAACAAGGCTAAGGAGATCATCGAGTCCGGCGAGCTGGGCAAGCTCACCGTGTCGAGCTTCCACTACATGATCTATAAGAATGACGAGTACTTCGATGTCGAGTGGCGCCGCAAGAAGGGTGCCGGCCCGATCCTGGTCAACCTGGTGCACGACGTCGACCTGCTCCGCTACCTGCTGGGCGAGCCCGTTGCCGTCCAGGGCATGCAGTCCAGCGCCGCCCGCGGTTTTGAGACCGAGGACTCCGCCGTGGTCAACGTCCGTTTTGCCGATGGCGCGCTCGCAAGCATGACCATCTCCGACGCCACCGCCAGCCCCTGGAACTGGGAGGCCACCGCTCGCGAGGATCCGCAGTACCGCCCCTTCGACGCCGACGCCTACTTTATCGGTGGCACCAAGGGCGCCCTGTCGCTGCCCCGCCTGCACCAGTTCTCCTACGACGGCGCCTCCAACTGGCACAAGCCGCTGCAGATGGAGATTCCGGCCGTGGACCCGGCACTGCCGCACAAGATGCAGCTCAAGCACTTTGTGAAGGTTGTCCGCCGCGAGGTCGAGCCCGTCGTGACTCCCGCCGATAACGTCAAGACGCTCACGCTGCTTAACGCCATCAAGGAGGCCGCCGAGACCGGCCAGCTCGTCGAGCTGTAATGCCTTAAGAGCGACCGCGGCAGAAACCCCATGCCGAACCCTTCGGTCCGCCGCCAACAAGCCCCTCTTCTTTGCCCCGCGAGCAGCCTCCTGCCCGCGGGGCTTTTGGACTACATTGGTAATGATTTTTCTGGAGCGGGGGCTATTTTGCGCCTCAGCTTGGTTCGTGCGCCACGAAATGGGCCTATCTACTACGTTTAACCGACTACCCTCAACCATGCCGAATTTCGCGAAATAAAAGCCGCAGGTAGACGGCTTGCGTATTCTCGGAAAACCGGGGGATGGTCGACCCATATGGGTTAAACGTAGTAGATAGGTCATTTTCGTGGCGCGGCCCCAAAACAGTCTTTTTGGACGGGTGGTATCCTTGGTAGCCCTGTGCTGCAAACGCGCCTTTACCGCAAGGAGTTTCATGGATCTTATCGCCCAGCTCGCCCGCGAGCTCAACCTTAAGGCCGCCAACATCGAGGCGGCCGTCAAGCTCATCGACGAGGGCAACACCATCCCCTTTATCTCGCGCTACCGCAAGGAGGCCACGGGCGGCATGGACGATGTCGCCCTGCGCGCCCTCGACGAGCGCCTGTCCTACCTGCGCAATCTTGAGCAGCGTAAAGAGGACGTCATTCTGCTTATCGACGCCCAGGGCAAACTCACGCCCGAACTCGAGCAGCAGATTCGCGAGGCCACGCAGCTCCAGCGTGTCGAGGACCTCTACAAGCCCTACCGCAAAAAGCGCATGACCCGCGCGCAGAAGGCCCGCGAGGCAGGCCTGGAGCCGCTTGCCAACATGATCATCATGCAGGCCTCGGCCAAGGGCAGCGCACTCGACGCCGCCGCGGCATACGTCAACGAGGAAGCCGGCTTCGACACGCCCGAGAAGGCGCTCGCCGGCGCCGCCGACATCGTGGCCGAGACGGTAGCCGAGGACCCGGAGAACGTCGCCGACCTGCGCGCCTTTACGCAAAACACTGCCGATATCGTCGTCGAGGCCACCGACCCCGCCGAGAAGACCCCCTACGAGCCGTACTACAGCTATGACGAGCCGCTGCGCCATATACCCAACCACCGCGTGTTGGCTATCGACCGCGGTGAGCGCGAGGGCAAGCTCCGCGTGCGCGTGAACGTCGACGGCACTGCCGCCACGGCACGCCTCGGTAGCCGTTGGCCCCGACGCCAGGGCGTCTTCGCGCCCGTCTTTGACGCCGCCATCGCCGACGGCTACAAGCGCCTCATGGCCCCCTCGCTAGAGCGCGAGGCCCGCGCCAAACTCACCGTTCGCGCCCAGACCGAGGCCATCAACGTCTTTGCCAAGAATCTCGAGGGCCTGCTCTCGGCACGCCCCGTGCGCGGCGCCCGCGTGCTCGCACTCGATCCGGGCTACCGCACCGGCTGCAAGGTCGCCGTCATGGACGAGACCGGCAAGCTGCTCGACCACGGCGTGGTCTACCCCACCAAGCCGCGCCACGACGTCGCCGGCACCAAGCGCGAGCTCGCCCGCCTCGTCAAGAAGGACGGCGTCAATACCATCGTCATCGGCAACGGCACCGCCAGCCGCGAGACCGAGGAAGTCGTCTCGGAGTTTATCGCCGAGCAGGCGCCCAGCCTTCGCTACACCATCGTCAACGAAGCCGGCGCGTCGGTGTACTCCGCCTCCGAGCTTGCCAGCCAGGAATATCCCGACCTAGACGTCACCGTGCGTGGCGCCATGAGCCTGGGCCGTCGCCTGCAAGACCCGCTGGCAGAGCTCGTCAAGATTCCGCCCCAGTCTATCGGCGTGGGCCAGTACCAGCACGACCTTGACCAGGCCGAACTTTCGCGCACGTTGGGCCATGTGGTGGAAGACGTCGTCAACCGCGTGGGCGTCGACGTCAACACCGCGAGCGCGAGCCTGCTGGGATACGTATCGGGTATTACGCCGAGCGTGGCCAAAAACATCGTGGCCTACCGCGAGGAAAACGGCGCCTTTACCGATCGCCACCAGCTTAAGAAGGTCCCCAAGCTGGGACCCAAGGCATACCTGAACGCCGCGGGTTTCCTGCGCATTAGCGGCGGCAAGAACCCACTCGACGCGACAAGCGTCCACCCCGAGAGCTACGAGGTGGCCACGTCCGTCCTGAAGCGCGCCGGCGTTGGGGCCAGCGAGCTCAGCCGCGGCGGCGTGCCCGACATCGAGCGCCGTCTGGGCAGCATCTCGACGTTGGCTAGCGATCTGAACTGCGGCACCCTCACGCTCATCGACATTGTCAACGAGCTCAAGAAGCCCGGCCGCGACCCGCGCGACGACGCGCCCGAGGTGGTCTTTAGCCGCTCGGCGCTCTCCATCGACGACCTGGAGCCGGGCATGGAACTCAAGGGCACGGTGCGCAACGTCGTGGACTTTGGCGCCTTCGTCGACGTGGGCGTGCACCAGGACGGACTCGTGCACATCTCCAAACTGGCCAACCGCTTTATCAAGCACCCCAGCGACGTGGTGCGCGTCGGCGACACGGTCAAGGTGTGGGTCGAGAAGGTCGATCGCGACCGCAAGAAGATCTCCCTCACCATGGTGCAGGGAAAATAATCCGGCATGAAAATCGGACAAACAAGCCCAAGCCCGTTTGTCCGATTAACAGGCACATCTCCGTACACACCACAACAAAAAGGTGCCGCCCATCAAAGAGGCGGCACCAACAAAGTCTCATTCAGCTCAGAACCTACTGGCAAGCTCGTGCCGGCAGCCCCGGCCTTCCCTTTCCCTAGCGCGACTCTCGCAAAGCGCGTGAGCGATAGGGGGAGGGAAGGCCGGGGCGAGCAGCCCACGGCGCAGCCAGTGTTCGCCCTACGGCAGAATATGGAAGCCCAAAGCGGCGATATCCTTAGCGAAACCGCGCACGGTATCGAGCGAGACCTCGTACGGGTCGCGGCCAATGTTCTTGCGCTTGGCCAGGATGCTGTTGGGCACCGTGATGATCTGGCAACCGCAGGCCTCGGCCTGGTAAATGTTGATGAGCTCGCGCGTGGACGCCCACAGGACCTCGCAATTGGGCTTGGCGGCGGCCTTCTTGACCGACTCCGTCATAAACGGAATGGGGTCGACGCCGGTGTCGGCAATGCGGCCGGCAAAGAGCGAGATGATGGACGGCGTCTCGGCGTCAACGGCCTCGACCATCTCGTCGACCTGCTTAGGCGTAAAGATGGTAGTGACGTTGACCTTGATGCCGTCGGCCGAAAGCTTGCGGACCAGCTCGGCGGTGGACTCGCCCTTGGTGGTCACGCACGGGATCTTAACGTAGACGTTCTCGGCCCAGGTAGCGATCTCGCGCGCCTCGACCTCCATGGTCTCGACGTCGTCGGCAAAGACCTCAAACGACACGGATACATCGGTGATGTGGGCCAGGACCTCCTTGGCAAATGCGCGGTAATCCGTCACGCCGCCCTTCTTCATAAGGGACGGGTTGGTCGTGAAACCCTGAACGTTGCCGTTCTCGTACATGTCGAGCATGCCCTCGAGGTTTGCACCGTCAGCGAACACCTTGATTGCCATCTGCCTGATTCCTTTCGTCTGCATACGGCCGGTAAGCTGCTAAACACTTTACCTATGTTTATCAAGGCGTGAGCTGCGGGTTTTTATCTTCTCGGCGAACGGTATAAACGCTTTAGCGTTTTTGAGCACACCCTCCAGCGGCAAAACGATTTTGCAGGGCGGGCCGATTTGAGCCGCCCGCCGCGGGTGAACGGTAATTGGGCGGTTCCCGCTAGATCAACCCAAAGTGGCGCATGGCGGTGACGGTACCGTCGTGTGCGACATCGTCAGTCACGTAGTCGGCGACCGCTTTGACCTCGGACATGGCGTTGCCCATGGCGACTGCCGTCTCGACGGCAGCGAGCATGCCCAGGTCGTTGCCCGAATCGCCAAAGCCAAAGGTGCGCGCATTTCCCTCGCGGCCCAGATACGTCAGCGCTCGCGCCACGCCCACGCCCTTGTTGATGCCCTTGGGGCTCAGCTCGCGATTCTGGCCACCGGTGTTGCAGGCCTCAAAATAGCGCTCGATAAAGCCGTCATCGTTGGCTACGCGAGCCAAACTGGGCACATTGAGGCATACCTTGCCCACGCGCAGACTGCCGTCGATGCGCATCTCCTCGGCGCTGTGCACCACAGAAGTGCCGATCAGAGACGACTGCTCAACACCCGCGGGTTCCAGGGCAAAAGTAGCCACGTTGGTCTCGAAAAAGGCCTCAATCCCTGCTGCGGCCATACGGCGTGCAAGCTCCTCGATAACGTCCTCGTCAAAGCAGTCCTCATGCACCACGCGGCCCTCAACCTCGAGCGTCGCCCCCGCCATGGCAACGATACCCGCCGGGTTCAGTGCGCGCAGGCCATCGGCAATCAGCCACAAGGGACGACCCGTGCAGATAAATGCCTGGTGGCCCGCATTGCGCAGACGACCAAATGCATCGACAACGGCCTTCGACGGGTGGACCGCATTGAAGTCCTTATCGGTCATATCGTCGGGATCGAACGACGTCAGCGTGCCGTCCACGTCAAAAAAGAGCACAGCGGATTCGGGGCACGCATCAATCATATGGGTTCCTTTCGAGGATAAGGGCAAACGAAGCATCCATCATATAATGGAGCGACGCAACCAGAGAGGTCACCCATGGAATTTTACGCAAGCTGCCCCGAGGGCTTTGAGTCCGCACTCGCCGATGAGCTTAAACGCCTCGGGCTTTCGCATGTTCGCCGGCTGAAGGGCCGCGCTACATTTGAGGGCGAGCTCGAGCAAGGCTACCGAGCATGCCTGTGGTCGCGCCTGGCGAGCCGCGTGTTCGTGGTGCTCGGGCGCTTTGAGGCGCAGGATGCCGATGAACTGTACGATAGCGTTTACGACATCGCCTGGGAGAGCATCGTCCGCCCCGGCGCCACCATCGCCATCACCGCCCGCGGCGTGACCGAGCAGCTGCGCAACACGCGCTTCTCGGCCCTGCGCGCCAAGGACGCGCTGTGCGACCGCCTGGCCGAGACCACGGGCCGTCGTGCCGACGTCGATGCCGCCGACCCCGATGTTCACCTACTGCTTTCGCTGCGCCAGCGCCGCGCGAGCATAAGCCTAGACCTTTCGGGCGACCCGCTGTTCAAGCGCCTGCCGCCCGCGGCGACCCGTGCCGGCGAGGGCGCGCACGTGTTGCGCCCCGACTACGCCGCCCTGGTGCTGGCGCAGGTCGGCTGGACCGCACTGTGCAAGCGCGAGCTGACGGCCGACGATTACGAGAACGAAGCCCTGCCTACGCTGGTCGACGCCTCGTGCGCCGGCGGCGGTCTGCTGCTGGAAGCCGTGAACATTCTGACTGACCGCGCCCCGGGTTTTGCACGCGAGCACTGGGGTTTTGAGGGCTGGCAGCTGCATGATGCCGCCCTGTGGGAGCAGCTGCTTGCCGAGGCGCGCGAGCGCGAGGCGGCAGCGCGCGAGCGGCAGGCGCGCATCGTGGCCGTAGACATCGACCCCGCCGCCCGCAAGACTGCCGAGCGCATGGTCAAGTGTGCCGGCTACAAGCGTTTTGTCGACTTTTGCGCCGCCAAGTCCGCCACCGTACTGGACCACGCGGGCGCCGTCGCCGGTGCCGCCGTGGTCGCAGACACCACCGAGACCCCGCTTTCGCTCATGCACGACGCCATGACACTCATCGGCGAGCTGCGCCGCGCGCCCGAGCTTACCGCCGCGCCGGTCGCCGCGCTCACCCGCGATGGACTTATGGCCCGCGCGCTCCATGCCGAGCCTGCGCGCTCCATCGCCGTCATGCCCAATAACGAGGAGGCGGCTCTTGAGGTTTGGCCCTCGCTCGACCACGCCGCCGCGGCATTCGAAGCTGCGACCAGCGCAGATGCCGAGAAACAGACCGCGGACGCCGTGGACGAAGCCGCCAGCACCCCCATGCCCGAACCTGCCGCCACGCTCGACCTGGGCGACGGCAAGCCGCTGCCCGTGCTCATCCCGGAGTCCGAGCAGTTCGCCAACCGCCTGCGCAAGAATGCCCGTCTGCGTCGCAAGTGGGCCAAGCGCGAGGGCGTGAGCTGCTACCGCGTCTACGATGCCGACCTGCCCGACTACTCCGCCGCCATCGACCTGTACGAGGGCTGCCCGCAGACGCCGGGCCGCTGGCTCGTCATCGCCGAATACGCCGCGCCAAAGACCATCGACCCCGCACTGGCCCAGGCCCGTATGCTCGATATTCTGGCCATCGCGCCGCGCATCCTAGATGTTCCCGCCGAGCACGTGCACGCCAAGGCCCGCATGCGTTCGCGCGGCGGCTCGCAGTACGGCAAGCAGGGAGCCGGCAAGGGCGGATCGGGCGAGCGTGCCAACATCGCTCGCCGTCGCCTGCCACTCATCGAAGAGGGCGGGCTCACCTTTGCCGTCAACTTTGACGACTACCTGGATGTGGGCATCTTCCTGGACCACCGCGTCACCCGCAACCTGGTGCGCGAGCATGCCAAGCAGGCGCGGCGCTTCCTCAACCTGTTCGCCTACACCGGCACCGCCACCTGCTACGCGGCCGATGGCGGCGTCGAGGAGACCGTGACGGTCGACCTCTCCAACACTTATCTGGACTGGGCCGAGCGCAATATGCGCCAGAACGGCTTTGTGGGTCCGCAGCATCATTTTGTGCGCGACGACGTGCTCGCTTGGATTCGCGATCAGCGCCAGACGCGCAACCGCTGGGACCTGATCTTTGTCGACCCGCCCACGTTCTCGAACTCGTCCAAGATGGGCCGCCGCACCTGGGATGTCCAGCGCGACCATGTTGAGCTTTTGGCCGGCGTATCTCGCCTGCTCGCACAGGGCGGCCATGCCATCTTTAGCTGCAACCTGCGCGGCTTCCGCCCCGAGACGCGCAAGCTCGCACGCGCGGGCGTCGTGCTGGAGGACATTACGGCGCAGACCATCCCCGAGGATTTCGCGCGCAACCAGAAGGTGCATCATTGCTATATCGTGCGCCGCCTACCCATCGAGGACGCCATGGCCGAGGTCGGCTTTAGCGCTGAGGAGATTGCCGAGCGAACCAAGGAGCTGCGCAACCCCGAAGCCCGCAAGCCTCGTGCGGCAGTATCCGCGCACGCGCAGGCCGGCAACGGCAAGTCCAACTTTGCCGGCAAACCCTCCCCCGCCGGCAAGCCCAAAAAGAAGAAGTTCTACGCCAGCAAGCCCAAGGGCAAATAAACAAAGTTGCGGTGGAATAGTTCCTAAAAATGCCTGACAAAGGCCCAAACAGGAACTATTTCGCCGCAACTCATAGTGGGATGGCGGACGCCGTTCTAGCCTTGGGTGACCAATCGGTAACCGATACCCACGTGCGTCTGGATATAGCGCGGGTGCGCGGGGTCGGACTCGATCTTCTTACGCAACGTGCCCATAAAGACGCGCAGGCTCGCCAGGTCGCTCTTGGTTGCCGTGCCCCAAATCTCGTGCAGGATAGACTGGTGCGTCAGCACCTTGTCGGCGTTATGCGCCAGCAGGCACAGGAGCTTGTACTCAATCGGCGTCAGATGCAGCTCCTCGCCATCCATCGTGGCGATGCCGGCATCAAAATCGATATGCAGCTCACCGGTATCGAACGAGCCCTCGGAGGCAACACCGCCCGTTTGCGCATACGAGAGGCGCCTGAGCGTCGTGCGAATGCGCGCGAGCAGCTCCTCGACCGAAAACGGCTTGGTCAGGTAGTCGTCGGCGCCAGCATCGAGCGCGCGAATCTTGTCCGCATCCTCACTGCGCGCCGAGACCACGATGATCGGCATGCCCGACCATGCGCGCACCGACTCCACCACCTTGACGCCGTCCATATCGGGCAGACCCAGGTCGAGCAGCACAATGCTCGGTGCCTGCGATGAGGCGGCAGCGATGGCGGCATGGGCGGTCTCCACGGCCATATGGCGCAAGCCGTGCGCCTCGAGCGCGGCAACAATAAGATTGCGAACGGCGGGGTCGTCCTCAACGACCAAGATGAGCGGTTTTACGGCAGAGTTCGGCACGGCGCTACTCCTTATCAAACGAAACGTCGGCGGCGGGAAGCTCAATCGTAAAGACCGAGCCGTGCGGGTCCGCCGCGGCAACCTCTATGCTACCGCCATGCGCCAACGCAATGGAGCGGCAGAGCGAAAGACCCAGGCCAACGCTGCGGTGGCTGTCGGCAAGACCGTGGTTGGCGGTATAAAACGACTCAAAGATCCGCTCGCGGTCCTCGGGTGCGATGCCCGGACCATCATCGGCCACCGAGCACGCCACGCGTCCATCGTCGACGCTAATCGAAATCATGATATGCGAGCCTGCGGGCGTATAGGTGATGGCGTTGTTCACCAGATTGACCACCAGCTGCACCATCAAGCGCGCATCGACATTGACGAGCGCCGGCTCATCGCACGCCACCACCTTAAGGTCGTGCTCGCGCACGGCAGGGTTCACGTGGCGCAGCGCCTCCTCGACGATATCGTCCATGAGCTCGAGCGTGGTCGACAGCCGCATACCGCCGCCCTCGAGCTTGGTAATGGCGAGCAGGTTCTCGACGGTGGCGTTGAGCCACAGCGCATCCGAGCGAATGGACAGAAGCAGGCAGCGGCGCGTCTGGGCATCGAGCACCGCGGTGCCGGTCGAGCCCTGGTCGAGCAGCACGTCGGCATTGCCCGAAATACTGGTGAGCGGCGTGCGCAGGTCGTGCGAGATGGAGCGCAGCAGGTTGGCGCGCAGCTGCTCGTTTTTGGCGAGCACCGCCGCCTCCTCGCGGGCCTCCATGGCGCGGGCGCGATCGAGTGCCAGCTCGCCTTCGCTCACGATGGCATCGGCAAGTGTCCGCTCCTCGTGCGTCAGCACGTCGGGCTCGGCAACGATAGCCAGCACGCCCACCACCGAGGCGGGGTCGCCCGAGTGCACGAAGCCGTCGCCCGTGCGAACCGTCAGGTAGATGCCATAAAACGCCGAGCCGCCAAACGTGGCGTCGAGCGGCGTTCCCACATAGGCGGACGCCGAGAGCCGCGGCGGCATCTGAGGCGCCAGTTCGTGCACCGGCGCGGCATCGCCCACGGCCGTGTACGTCGCACGCGGCAGCAGGTCATCGCCCTCGTCGTCGGCGCTGTACCACACGACCGGACAGCCCGAAAGACGCGCCAGCTGCGTTGCCATGGCATGGACAATCTGATGCTGATCGGCGCACCGTTGCAGCATGCGGTTGGTCTCGAGCACCATATGCGTGCGGCGGTCGCTAGCGGCAGCCTGTGCCAAGGCGCGGCGCAGGGCCAACGCAATCGAGCTCGACACAAGCGAGACCACGAACATGATGAAGAACATGCCGGGATAGAAGCGGTCGATAAGCGACAGCGAGTAGCGCGGGTCGACAAACAAGAAGTTGTAGAGCGCCACGGCGGCAGCCGAGCTCAGCAAGCAATACAGGCGACTCCAGGTAAAGAATGCGCACAGCTGAACGGCGAATACATAGACGATCATGATGCTCGGCGCGAGACCCGGATGGTCGAGCAGCGCGCCCACAATCGTCGCCGCGACCAGCAGCCCCACCGATACGCAGGCGTCATACAGAGGAGTGCGGCGCGTCAGCGTTGTGCGCCGCCACCAAAAGCTATCGGCAATATCGCCGTCCGTACGGACGTCCATCAGCGCCCCGCCCCTCTCTCAAAAACAAAAACCACCACAAAGGGACAGGCACCTTTGTGGTGGTTTCCCTTGTGGTGGTTCCAAGTGTATAGCCTTTGCAGCCTGCGGTCGTTAGACAAACAGCACGTGCGCGAGCAGTGCGCACACGCACGCCGCGACAAGCAGCGTCACCACGATCGAGATCACACAGTCGGCCATGTCCATGTTGGCACGATTCGTAAAGAACCGATCTTCGGCGGCGTCGACGCGCGCCTCACGCACCAGCTCGGTCGCAAAATCGCAACCGTCAAGCACCTTTGCATCCATGGTTTCCTCCCAGGACTCAATCCCCGTCAATACAAACCCGCCCGTTCGCAGGCAAACCTCAAGCGTCGACTACGGCCGCTCGTTGGGGGCCAGGCGATGCATCTTGTTCACGGCCTTGAACTTGGTGAACAGCGGCACGTACTCAAAGCTCACGTTGGAGTTCTCCAGGCCATACCAGCGTGCAGGCGTGCCGGCGGCGCGGCGGATGATGTACTTGAGCGTGATGGCCGTACGCTCGCTCGGCTCCACATCGCTTTCGGGCGCCAGAAGCTTACGAATCAGGATGAACTTGAACGTGCCGATGTTACCCGGATCCTTGTAGACCGAGTAGTCATGCGTCTGCGGCGGCAGCTCGCCGGTGGCAGCCAGGTCCTGAACAACCTGACGCAGGTAGGCATTAACGCGCTGGTTGATCTTGTAGCCCAGGTACAGATGCACGCGGAACACGTAGTCGGTGCCGAACGTCTCGACCGAATAGGCAAAGGTGTGCGGTTCGTCCATGGTCTCGACATTCACAAACCACCAGGCGCGGGCGCGCTTGGGATGCTTGTCCAAAATCGAATAGACGATATCGCGGTCGATGTAGTCGGTATGGGTGTCCTTGGTCAGGTACACGATGTTGTCACTCATACGCTCGTAACGGTCGTCGTCGCGCAGGCGCTTGAGCTGCGGCAGGTAGCTGCGCAGCGGCAGCAGCGTAAACTGGCGCTGCTCGACCGCCGTGCCGTTGTACCAGCACACCATAATGCCCATGATGAGCATGGCCATCAGAATGGTGAAATAGCCACCGTGGAAGAACTTGGTAAGCGAGCTCACAAAGAAGAAGCCCTCGAGCATGAGGAAGAACGCAACGAAGACATACGGGGCGACCTTAAGGCCGCGATCAACATGCAAGTAGAAGAAGAGCAGCAGCGTCGTGCACATCATGGTCAGGGTAATCGCCAAGCCGTAGGCGGCCTCCATGTGCGCCGAGCTCTGGAACAGCAGCACCACGATGACGCAGCCCACAAGCATGACGTTGTTGACCATGGGAATATAGAGCTGGCCCTTGGTCTCGGCAGGATAGAAGACCTGCATGTGCGGCATGAGGTCCAGGCGACTGGCCTCGGACACCAACGAGAATGCGCCGGTGATGAGCGCCTGCGAGGCAATGATGGCCGCGACGGTGGAAAGGCCGACGGCAAAGGGACGCAGGCCCGGGGCGAGCATCTGGTAGAACGGGTTGAGGTCGGCAATGCCCATGAGCTCGGGGTTGGCAGCGTTGTTCATAAGCCAAGCGCCCTGGCCCATATAGGACAGCAGCAAGCAGCACTTAACGAACGGCCAGGTTGCGTAGATGTTGCCGCGGCCCACGTGGCCCATGTCGGAATAGAGCGCCTCGGCACCGGTGGTGGCAAGGAAGCAGCTGCCCAGAATCATGATGCCTGCATGGTTGTTGGGGCTCAACAAAAAGCCGATGCCGCGCAGCGGGTTGAGGCACAGCAGCACCGCGGGGTGCTGGAAGACAAAGAACAGGCCCGTACCGCCCAGGAACAGAAACCACAGCGTCATGATGGGGCCAAAGGCACGGCCGATCTTGGCCGTGCCGATGCGCTGCACCAAGAAGAGCACAATGATGATGGCAAGTGTGATGGCCACGACGCGGCCCTGATCGTCGCCCAACACAGCATGGACTGCCGGAATGGTGCGCAGGCCCTCGATAGCCGTAGTCACGGTAACGGCGGGAGTGAGGATGCCATCGGCGAGCAGTGCCGCGCCACCCAGCATGGCGGGGATGATGAGCCATTTGCCGCAGCGCTTAACCAAGCTGTACAGAGCAAAGATGCCACCCTCGCCGTGGTTGTCGGCGCGCAGCGAGATGAGCACGTACTTGACGGTCGTCAGTAGCGTGACCGTCCACACGACAAGGGAGAGCGCGCCGAGCACGAACTCCTCCGTGACGCTTCCGATGCCGCCGTTGCCGGCAACGAGTGCCTTGGTTACATACATGGGGCTGGTGCCGATATCGCCATACACCACGCCCAGCGTGACGAGCATCGCCGAGATGCTCACAGGAATCGCAGCGTGCGAGGCTGCCTCCTTGGCCTTTTGTTCCATAAGCCGGTTTCCTCCCAACTTTAACGTTCGAGGGGATTATAGGTAATCGGCCCATGTTTTAATGCACTGTTTTCCCAGCTAGATAAAGATTTATACAGTCTTTAGGCTACCGCGGCGATATGGAATGTGACAAAGGGACTGTTCCCTTGTCACATTCGTCATTTTCCGAGCCAGTTTTTGAACCACCACTCCATGGAGCGACTCATCTCGGCCATAAAGGGACTGGTGTGTTTGCGGGTGTAGATATCCACCACGCGCTCGCCCACCTCGCGGGCATGCGGGCGAAACATCGCATCCATCTCGGCCACCTGTGCATCCATGGTCGCGTCGTCCGCGCGGCGGTAGCGCTCTTCGTGCACCAGGTTCACCACGGGATGTGCGATCGCCGGACGCTCCTTACGGGGCGTGCCGATGATGAGCATCGACAGCGGCATGGTATAGGGAGGCAAGTCCAGCAGCGTGGCAACTTCCTCCGCGTTCTCGACGATATCACCGATATAGCAGCTCCCCAGGCCCAGGGCCTCGGCGGCAACCACGGCGTTTTGAGCGGCGATCACGGCATCCTGCGCCGCGATGGCAAAGTCGCCCAGACCCGGTGCACGGCGGGGCGCCTTGCCCGTGCGCTCTACAAACTCGGGCTCAAAGCAGCCCACGTGCTCAAACAGATCGATCCACTTGGCATAGTCGACTACAACTATTAGTGCCCAGGGCGCCTTGGCGATCATGGGCTGGTGGTCGCACAGGTCGGCCAGACGGTCCAGCGTAGCTTGCTCGCGAATGCTTACGATGGAATACATCATCATGGCGCCCGCCGACGGCGCGCGACTCGCCGCATGCAGAATCGCTGCACGCTGCTCGTCGGTCACCGCCACGGGACGGTCGTCGTCATCACGCGCGAAGGCACGCGTAGACGAACGATGCTCCAAGATGTCCAGCACCGCATTGCCCGTAGTCTCGACCGGATAGCCGTACGTATCCACGACCGCAGCTCCGTCATCGCCCATGTCCGCCTTGCAAACCTGCTCGCTCATCGCCCTACCCTCGCCATTTCTTTAAGAAGCCTTTACGTTTCCGTGTAATTCCCGTCCATTATCGCGCAGGTCGCCACTACATTGCGCCACACCGCCACACGTGCGCGTTAATATGACTGGTTGTTGTGCGCAGCCACCAATTGCAGCGCATATCTTGGTAACAATCGGGTAAACCCCCGCTTTCGTAGGTTTTAAGTTTGTGAGGAGTCTCAGCATGTTCGCAGCCGCCATCTCGCTCGTCGGTCTTGCGACGACCGTCTACCTTGTCTTGCGCGAGGTCAAGGCCATTCGCGCTCAGTCGGGCACCGTCACCAAGGGCGCCTTCGCCTGGAGCGTCGCCTTTGGCCTGTTCCAGCTCTTTTTGACCGTCTGGGGCGCTATTGGTCTCGTCGCGCAAAACGAGCCGCTCGCCTTTGTGATGCTTATCCTGACCAATGCCATCCTCACCGGCTGCGCTTGGGCCAGCATCGCCCGCGACCGCATCGCCCCGCGCGTCTTTGCGTTCGCCAAGCCCGACGCCCCCGCCCCCACCGGCAAGCTCGCCCGCCTGCGCGGCGCCTTTGTGGGCAAACCGCTCGTCGCCGCCGTCCTGTGCCTGCTGCTCGCCGGCGTTTTTGCGCTGCTGGGCATGGAGGTCTCATCCAACCACGACTTTACCTGGGTCTACCCCCTATGCATCCTGCTCGAGTGGGTCATCATCACCGCACTCATGAGCGGCCTGTTCTTCCTGTTCCAGCGCCACGGCGCAGCTCCCGCGGTCCTGGCCTTTGCCCTCTTTGTCCTGGGCATTGCCGAGTTCTTCGTCATCACGTTTAAATCCATGCCCATCCAGCCGGGCGACCTTTCGGCCATCTCCACCGCCGCTGCGGTCGCCGGCACCGGCTACACCTTTTCGATCTCGCTGTTCTGCGTGCTGTCCATGGGCTTTACCGCCATCGCCATGCTGCTATGCGAGTACGCCGGCCTGGTGGCACCGCACCGTCAGAAGGGTGCCACCAACGCCAAGCGCATGCTGCTCACTAACCTGCTCGTCGCCGTGCTGTGCCTGGGCGGCGTGACCGCGCACGTCACGCTTATCGACTACTACAACACCCTCGGCATCACCGTCTACACCTGGCGCCCGCTCGAGAGCTACTGGCGCGAGGGCTACCTGCCTGCCTTTATTAGTGCGGCGCAGTCCATCAAGCCGCCCAAACCCGCCGACTACTCCGTCGACGATGCCAAGGCCACGCTCAAAAAGTATGCCAAGGCCTACGACAAGTCCGATGCCGCCACAAGCGACGCCCGCACTGCCGCCCAGGAGCAGTTCGACAGTGAGAAGCCCACGGTCATCGCCATCATGAACGAGACCTTCTCGGATCTTTCGATCTATCAGGAGATGCGCGCCGGCTACGAGGGTCCGCAGTACTTTAAGAACCTGTCCAACTGCCTCAGCCGCGGCAAGCTCTACGTGAGCGCCTACGGCGGGGGGCCCCCCCACACCCCGTTTGAGGGTCGCCTGGT
>OGQQ01001242.1_pt1 | contig 20591 bp, 19 predicted proteins | sample 1553281 | NCBI WGS metagenome assembly OGQQ01 (sample SAMEA2579937, study PRJEB22360) | human gut metagenome | biome: human gut; feature: human-associated habitat; material: faeces | place: Denmark | collected 2008/2010 | reverse complement strand
CCTCCTTATCCTTCGGCGGTGCGGCTTTGTCTGCGTCCTGCTCCGGGGGCTTCTGTTCCGGTGCGGGCGGTTCGGTTTTCACAGGCTCCTTGACGGGGGCCTGTTCCGGGGCCTTGCCCGGCCCGGTGTCCGGTGCTGCCTTCTCCGGGGCTTTTGTGGTTTTATCATCTGGCATACACGTTTACCTCCTGATTTTGAGCATGAAAAAAGGGGCCTGATTTTTCATCAGGCCCCGGTGGGGTTGTTCCTCCTTTCTTGCCAAGCTACAAAAATACCGCCCGTAGTCTCGTTTGGGCGGTATCTCTGCGTAAGATTGGCAGTCCATTGTTAATTTTTATAATGTTCCCTTTGTACACCGTTGCAATAGATGAGCAAGAACAAAACGGTGTTACTGTTCCCAGCAAAGCTGAAATAATATTCGCCCAAATGCCATGAAAATTTCCTAAAATACGCTTGCTGCGTTCTGGCGGAAAATAGCTTTGTATATATGAAATCACAAATATCAAAAAACAAAGAAGGATTGTAATTTTCAAAACATCATAAAGAAAAAATTGAATACTGCCCCCTATACGTTCTGTCACATCGAGTCCAACTGCGGACAGCCCGGCACCGATCACCTTATTTAGCCAATCCATCCCAAGCACTTGATCCTGAATAAATCTCCATACTCCCATATAATAACCTCTCTTTCAAGATGATATCAAATTTTTTTGATGTATTATGCTGAATGAAACGCCATCTTAACTTAGATGACGTTCAATTTGTATCCTCACAACTTTCAGATTGTTCAAAGTCAGGTGTAGCCAGCATTTTTAGTAACTCAAGCGCTTTATCCCTACCGGCTATACTTAGGCGGTAATGAGTCCATTTCCCTTCCTGCCTGCTGTCTACAATTCCTGAATCGCAGAGTATTTTCATATGATATGACAATCCTGATTGTGTCAGATTCAAAGGTTCCTGAAGTTTACAGGCACATTTTTCGCCGCTTCGTAATTGTTCCAGTATAGCAAGTCGCTTAGGATCACAAAACGCTTTGAAGATTTTTGCATGCTCCTGATGCTTTTCCTCCATCTCAACACCTCACATCAAATTATTTTGATATGATTATTGTATTCATCAACGAATAATTTGTCAAGCCAATTCTACTGGCAAAATATCTCAATGCTGATTTTGAATGATATTTATAAGTTTTACTTATTCAGTTGACTTTTCCTTGATTCCCTCTATACTGTTACTTGAAAAACATCGACTTATTTATAGAAAGGAACTTTTATGTCAACCAATCCAATCACTCCCAACCATATGAGCATCTACTGGCATGACTATACAGCCCATGCTAAAAATATACCGGCCATCCAGTCTGGTCTTTCCGAAAAATCTTCTCTGATCGGGAGAGTCGGACTGATCCTTCTGTCCTGCGGAACCGGAGCCTGGCGGGTCAGAAGTTCCATGAACACACTGGCAGAGGAGCTTGGCATCACATGCAATGCCAATATCGGTCTTCTTTCCATCGATTACAGCTGTTTTGATGGAAAGAATTCTGTTTCTCATTCTCTGAGTCTTTCCAGCACCGGGGTTAACACCTCCAAGCTGGACCGCATGGAACGTTTTGTAAATAATTTTGCAAGATTCGGCAAGGAAATGACAGTCGGGCAGCTTCATTCCCAGTTAGATGAAATTGATAAGATCCACGGGCATTATTCACCGGCTATGCTGGGCCTTGCCTCTGCCCTTGCCTGCTGTGCGTTCTGCTTTCTGCTTGGCGGAGGAGTAATTGAAATGCTCTGTACCTTTTTAGGGGCAGGAGCAGGAAATTATCTCCGGGCCAGACTGACCAGACGGCACTATACTTTATTTTTATGTATCATGTCTTCCGTCGCACTGGCCTGTCTGGTATATGCAGGATCAATACAGCTGATCGAGGAGATTTTTTCGGTTTCTTCCAGCCACGAGGCCGGCTATATCTGTTCCATGCTGTTTATCATCCCGGGATTCCCTTTTATCACAAGCGGCATCGACTTTGCAAAACAGGATATGCGTTCTGGTTTGGAACGGCTGATTTATGCAGTTATGATCATAGTAGTTGCTACCGTCACCGCCTGGGCCATGGCTCTTCTTTTAAACCTGCAGCCTGAAGAATTTCCTTCACTGGCGCTTTCACCGGTTCTGCTGTTTTTCCTGAGGCTCGCAGCCAGCTTCTGCGGAGTTTTTGGATTTTCCATTATGTTTAACAGCCCGATACCTCTGGCGGCCTCCGCTGCCTGGATCGGAATGATTGCCAATACGCTCCGGCTGGAGCTTGTGGATCTTCTGTCCTGCCCTCCTGCCGTAGCTGCTTTTCTGGGCGCTCTGACGGCCGGGCTTCTGTCCTCGCTGATCCAGAAACCGCTTGGATATCCCAGGATCTCCATTACCGTACCTTCTATCGTGATCATGGTGCCGGGGCTGTATCTCTACCGTGCCGTATATAATCTGGGAGAAATGTCTTTGGGTGATTCCGCCTCCTGGCTGGCTTCCGCACTGCTGATCGTTCTGGCGCTGCCCCTGGGGCTGGTATTTGCCCGGATCTTTACTGACCGTTCTTTCCGCCACTGTACTTAAAGCCCATCCGCAGCGGCGGCCCGGGAGAGAAATTCTCTGATTTTCACATAGAATCTGCATGGTATATGTGCTATAGTAGATATGTTGTAATAAAATATAGAAAAAAAGAGGTATGTTATGACTAAGAAACAGAATAAGAATACTCCAATGCTATTCCTGTTCCGGGTAGTACAAGGCGCTTTTATCGGACTTGGCGCTGTCCTTCCCGGAATTTCCGGCGGAGTCTTAAGCGTCATCTTCGGCATCTATAAACCGATCATGGAGCTTTTATCGAACCCTTTCAAAAATTTTAAAACTCACGTGCCGCCGCTGATCCCGGTGTTTATCGGAGGGGCCGTCGGTTTCCTTGGCATCGCCAATCTGCTGGCTTTTTTCCTGAATAAATATCCGGATCCTTCTGTCTGCCTGTTTATCGGACTGATCAGCGGGATGCTCCCCTCTCTGTTCCGGGAAGCCCGGGAGGAAGGCGTGGCAAAAGGCTCCTACGTTTCCCTGGTGGTCTGTATGATCGTAATATTTGCTCTGCTTGGCGGGTTGAACATGGCTTCTGTAGAGATCGAGGCAAACTTTATCTCCTACCTGTTCTGCGGATTCTGCCTGGCTCTGAGCGTGATTGCACCTGGCATGAGCTTTTCCACCCTTTTGATGCCGCTGGGGCTTTATACGCCTTTCGTGGACGGTATCGGCCATCTGGATTTTCAGGTACTGATTCCCGGGGGGATCGGAGCTCTGGTTACTGTCATCTGCCTGGCAAAAGCTGTCAATGCGCTGTTTGACCATTTTTACTCTCTGGCTTTCCATGGAATTATCGGAATTGTCATTGCCGCTACTGTAATGATCATCCCGTTCTCCAGTTTTACTGCTTCTGTCACCGGATGCATTGTAAATATCATCTGTCTTGTCGTTGGTGTGATCGCCGCACTCCTGCTGGATAAATTTAACAGCAGAGTGGAGGTTAAATAATATTAGCTTATACAAAGGAGAGAACCAAACATGAACCCGAATCCGTCTGTTAAAAAAGAGCATGCGTCTGTATTTGAACTGAATGGTGTTCCGTCTTTCGGCCAGGCGCTCCCTCTGGCCATGCAGCACGTTGTTGCCATGATCGTAGGCTGTGTAACGCCCTCCATTATCGTGGCCGGTGTGGCAGGCATCAGTGCCCAGGACCGTGTCATCCTGATCCAGGCCGCATTATTTTGTTCTGCGATCAGCACGCTTCTTCAGCTGTTCCCCTTCATTAAATTCGGAAACTTCCAGCTGGGAAGCGCCCTTCCGGTCATCCTGGGCATCAGCTTTGCTTACGTACCCAGTATGCAGGCTATCGCAGGCACCTATGATATTGCCACCATCCTGGGAGCCCAGGTAGTGGGAGGAGTCATTGCCATCATCGTAGGATTTTGTATCCGAAAGATCCGCATGCTGTTCCCGCCTCTCGTAACAGGAACCGTCGTTTTTACGATCGGCCTTTCTCTGTATCCTACTGCTGTTAATTACATGGCAGGCGGTACCTCCAGTGAAAGCTACGGCTCCTGGCAAAACTGGCTGGTAGCTTTCTTCACCCTTGCAGTGGTAACAGGGCTGAATCATTTTGCCAAAGGATTTTTAAAGCTTGCCTCTATCCTGGTTGGAATCGTTGCCGGCTATATCCTGGCTGTTCCTTTCGGTCTGGTTGACCTGTCCGGAGTACAGTCCGCAGGGTTATTCCAGCTTCCCCAGCCGATGCATTTTTCTATGAGCTTTGAGCCCTCCGCCTGCGTAGCCATCGGCCTCCTGTTTGCTATCAACTCAATCCAGGCTATCGGTGATTTTTCAGCCACTACCTCCGGAAGCATGAACCGGATGCCGGAGAACAAGGAGCTGCAGGGCGGCATCATTATGTACGGAATCAGCAATATCTTATGCGCCTTCTTTGGAGGACTTCCTACAGCCACCTACAGCCAGAACGTAGGAATCGTCACCACCACAAAAGTCATCAACCGTTGTGTCCTTGGTCTGGCAGCCGTCATCCTGATGATCGCCGGCTTTGTACCAAAGTTTTCTGGTCTGCTGACCACCATCCCGCAGTGTGTGCTGGGCGGCGCCACCATTTCGGTCTTCGCTTCCATCGCCATGACCGGGATCAAGCTGATCTTCCAGCAGGAAATGAACTTCCGCAACACTTCCATCGTCGGACTGTCTGTTGCACTGGGAATGGGTATTACCCAGGCTTCCGGATCCCTTGCTACTTTCCCGGAGTGGGTCACCACTGTATTTGGAAGCTCACCTGTAGTTGTGGCTACCTTAATGGCTATTCTTCTGAATTTGATCCTGCCGAAAGAAGAGACGGCAAAATAAAGGAAATAGAATCAAACAGGACTGTCAAATAGTCCCTTACAAAAAACGCTGATGTCGTAAGGCTTCAGCGTTTTTTATAGCAATTTTTATATACTCACAGAGGAAATCTTGATATGATAATTTCGTAAAGAAAATGAAATTAATCTGTAACGAAATCCCGCTTTTCCCGATATATAAGCAAAGAGAGGTGAGAGCATGCTGGATATGGATTCTGTATACAGAGAATATGTAACGGTAGTGTATAAGTTCTTGCTTTCCCTTTGTTATGAAGAGGATATGGCAGAGGAACTGACCCAGGAAACATTTTATCAGGCAGTACGTTCCGCAAACCGATATGACGGGAGCTGCAAAGTATCTACATGGCTTTGCCAGATTGCCAAACATTTATGGTATCAGGAAGTAGAGCACCGAAAGAGAAAAGGTACAAGCCCGCTGACAGAAGACATCCTTTCAAAGGACATGCCGGTGGAGGATCGTTTCAATATAAGGGAAGAGAAAATGGAATTATTCAGGAAAGTACATGTTTTGGACGAAACTGCAAAAGAAGTGGTACTTCTGCGGGTTACCGGAGCATTTTCGTTTAAAGAAATCGGTGAGCTGTTCGGAAAAAATGAAAATTGGGCCAGAGTTACCTATTACCGGGCAAAGCAAAAAATTGTGAAAGGCGGGAATCATGATGAAGTGTGAGATTATCAGAGACTTATTACCGAGCTATCTGGATGAACTAACAAGCACTGAAAGCAATCAGGCTATTGAAGAGCATTTGCAGGAGTGCAAGGAGTGCAGGAAGCATCTGGAAGCTATGAAAACAGAAATGGTTTCTGAAAGATATGTAAAGAAAACAGCAGAAGAGATCCGGGAAGAGATTTATCCGTTTAAAAAGTTGAAAAAAAAGACGGTCCGGTCAATTATCAAGACCGTTTTCATATGCATGATTATCTTTAGCATTATTGCAACGGCATATGAAAGTTACGTTGGCACAGGTGTGACTGCTGATTTTGAGGATATGAAAATTACTTCTTTAAATGAGGACGGAGTGGTAACGATCAGTTTTGAGCCAAAGGACAATGGCGATTATGTTAGGATCGGCAGGACAGCAGATGGCGACTGGAAAACGCTAGAGATTGTAAAATGGAATGTGAACCCTTTTTATAAAGAAATTGAACGAGGTGACTATCTAACGATAACATTTCTTGATGAAAATACGATTGTTGCGCCAGACGGCCAGGTAGAAAAGCTGACAGGCGATGAAACGCTGGAGATCACCTGTGTAGATTCCAAAAAGGAAAAACTGAGTGTAAAAGAAGTGAACATAAAAGACCTGTATACAGAAACCGGAATCAAGGAATTACTGTAGAAATTTAAAGAGGGGCTGTTCTGAAAAGACAGCCCCATAAGACTTTCACAGGCTATTCGTCCCACCCTTCGTAAAACCGTATATTAATAGAAATATTACGGACGATATCGCCGTCCTGAGTCTCAATATCTTCCGGATCAGAAACGTGCGGCAGGATCGGCTCGTCCTCCTCCAGCTCTACGCCAATCCAGGTCTTGGCAGCGTCATTGGCATTGTCAATGGCATCATCCAGGGTATCACCGGAAGCTTCACAGCATTCCAGATCCGGGAAAAACGCATGATAGCGTCCATCTCCTTCTTTGCGGAGAACCGCAGGATATATAAAGATCATAATAGCCATCTCCTTTTCATATTAATTTCATTATTCTATATAGTAAAATAAATCAATATGTATTTGCAAGACATATTTATCTTTTATCATATCAATATCCTATCCCAGTCCATGACACTCCAGCCAATCCATCAAAAGCGGCTTTTCTTCCCGGATCCTGTGCGCCCGGATCCGGAACGCACCAATAGTAAACAGAGTAAATACTGCCGCCAGGATCAGAAGATAGACCAGACATCCCCGGATACTTTCCCCGCCGCTGATGGTACTCCGGAAAGCCTGTACGGTATACGTAAAAGGTACCCATCCATGAAGGGCCGGCACGAAGCTGCCGGAGACTTCCAACGGGTAGGTCCCGGCCGATCCCGCCAGCTGTACCACCATAAAGATCAGCATCAGAAAGCTTCCTGCCTTCCCGAACAGATCAGTAAAGAAATACATAATAGACATAAATGCTACAGAAGCCACACAGGCTGTCAGAATGGTTTCTCCCCATCTGGCAGGTGCAAATCCGTCAAATAGATGGAGCGCGCCCAGCATTACCAATGCCTGCAAAACTGCTACCGTATAGAGAACTGTAGCCTTGCTGCGCCACCATGCTTTTCCGGAGCGTAATTTTCCACTGTAGCTGTTCAAAGGATACATCAGACTAAAGGCAATGCAACCGACCCAAAGTCCCACTGACATCATGTAGGGAGCCATCGCGTGTCCGTTATTGGGCATATCTGTCATCTGGCTTTCTCTGGTATCCACCGGAGCCGCAACCATCTCCGCTGCATTATCACCTGTGTTGGCCTTTCTAACCTTATCTGTCCCCTCTTTTAACCCTGAAGCCAGAGCGTCTGCTCCATCCTGTACCTTTAAAAGCCCTGTACTAAGCTGCCCGCTTCCGTCTCTTAACTGTTCTGCGCCTGTATGGATCTTTTCTGCTCCTTTGGTAAGCTCATTCGCACCGGTTACCAGCTTGGGAGATGCTCCATTTAGCTGTTCTGCTCCGTTCGCCAGAGAAGATGAACCCAGTTTCAATGACCTGATGCCATTTTCAGCCTGCTGTGCGGATGCAGCAAAAGTTTCCGTCCCTGATGCAAGAGCGGCGCTTCCGTCTGCCGCCTGATCTACCCCCGCTGTATAAGTCTGCACGCCGTCTGCCAGCGCAGCCGACTTTTCTTCCAGTACCTTCGCCTGCGATGCCAGCGTTTGCAGGCCTTCTGTCGAATTTGACGCTGCCGACAGGAGATCCCCTGCCTGGGAAAGCGCAGTCTGAGCCTGGGAAACCTGGCTGCTCACAGTCTGAGCGCTTTGATAATTAACCTGGGCTTCCTGAAGCGCTTGCCGGGCCAGCGCTGCCAACTGTTCTGTATCTTCCGACTCCGCGGCTGCTTCGATCTGTCCTGCCAGATAGGAGGGATCCGACGCAGCCGGCGCCCCGCCGAGTGCAGCGGAAGTTTCCTTCATCTGCTGCGCATAACCTGACAGATCCGAAGAAGCAGGCATCTGGGAAAGGGCTCCCGAAAATGCAGCCAGTCCTTCACTCAGCGAACGGGCTCCATCTGTCAGGGCCTGAGATTGTCCGTGGCTTTCTCCCACAATGGCCTGCAGTCCGTCATTCAAAGTATCTGCTCCGTTTTTCAGGCTCCCTGCCCCATCTGAAAGCTGTCCGGCAGCATCGGCCAGTTTCCCTGCCCCCTCGTCCAGCTCCCTTGCGCCGTCTCCTGCTGCCTCTACCCCTCGGGTATATTCCTTTAGCCCTTCTGTCAGGGCCTCTCCTCCGTTTTGAAAGGTCAGAGTACTCTCCGCCAAAATCCCCAGATTTTCTGCCAGCCTGTCACTTCCGGAAACCGCTTCTTTTGCTCCGTCTGCCAGCTGGCCGCTTCCATCCGCGGCTTCCGTCCTGGAGCTTCCCGGAACCATCTGCCGCTTCCTCCATTCCGTCCCCGGCCTTACCGATCTGTTCAAAAACCGCTTCTGCATAAGTGCGGGTAACTTCTTCCCGGACAGAACTCTGGATTTTCTCCATAGCTGTCTCACTCATCTTAGAAGCAATGTAATTGATACCCGGGTTTGTTTCATAAGAAAGTTCCATTTTTTTCGGATTTTCACTTGTAACAGTGGCCGCATTTGCCGAAAAATCTTCCGGGATCGTAATCACCATGTAGCATTTCCCGTCTGCCAGCCACTGTTTCGCCGTTTTTTCATCTGTAAAGCGAAAATCCAGGGAATCGTCCTCTTTTAGCTTCTCCGTCAGTTCCTCCCCGATCTTCATCTCCTTCCCTTCATAATAAGCAGCCTGATCCTGATTGACCACTGCAACAGGAAGCTTGTCTGCCTTTCCATATGGATCCCACATAGACCCCAAAAATAAGGTTGTGTAGATAGATGGGATCGCGATGACTGCAATAACCACCAATAAAAGTATTTTGTTATGGAAGAGTTTCTTCCACTCCTGTCTGACCATGTTTATTTTCCCCTTTCTGTCAGTTGAAAGACATCATTTCTATTAATAGACATCATGTTGATTTTTAGAACCGATTGCATTATACTGAACAAAAGAAAAGGAAGCAACCATCAGATATGGGAGCTAACGTCGGATAATCGACACATCTCTGTTCCCATGTCGGTTGTTTATGAAATTTTAAGAATCTGTGGAGGGAAAAATGAATCCAAAAGACAGAAGAGTCCGGAAAACCAAGACACAACTGGAAAATGGGCTTGCCGGACTTCTGAGGGAAAAAGCGATTAATGAAATCACTGTAACAGAACTGACCGAACGGGTTGATATCAACCGCTCAACTTTCTATCTTCACTACCGCGATATTTATGATATGATGGAAAGCATTGAAAATGAACTGGTGGAAAAGATCGAGGAGCTGATCCAGGCACGCCCGGTCAGCCCCTTCGGAGAAAACAGTTTTCCTTTTATTGAGGACATCTTTGCCATTCTGGCAGAAAATAAAGCGATCTGCGCCGCTCTTTTAGGCCCAAATGGAGACATTGCTTTTCTCCACCGGATCGAAGCCATCTTATCCGAACACAGCCTGAAGGTACTTCAGGCAACATTTCCTGAGCACTCCAATGACCTGCAGTACGCTTACTCTTTCTGCCTCTCCGGCTGCGTTGGCCTCATAAAAGCCTGGCTGGCCGCCACGCCTCAGGAAAGCCCGGAGCATATGGCAAAGCTGACATTCCAGCTTATCATGAATGCTTTGACGGGGCAGCGCTGATTTTATTCCCTCAGTTTTTCAGAAGCAAAAATCGGGTTACAGATCAAACAGAGACAGCTGGTTTGACTCCGGCAGATCTCCTAAAAGGCCAAGCTCCGCCATATAGTCGATAACTGTCTTGCTGGCCTTGGTCCGCTGGCGGAAGTCGTCTCTGGACAGATATGGTCCGTCCTTTGCCGCTTCTTCCACCGCCTCGGCCGCCTTTTCACCCATGCCGTCGATGCTGACAAAGGGTGGCATCAGCTTCCCGTCAATGATCTGGAACTTGGTCGCCTTCGCCCGGTAGATATCGATTGGCATAAATTCATAGCCTCTGGCATACATCTCCTGTACGATATGCATATCCTTCATAGTGTCCTGTTCCTTCTTACTCAGGGAATTAGACCGTTTGTTGTAATCATCGATATACTTCTGCAGGACCTCTTTCCCCTGGCACATGATCTCATAAGAGAATGCATCGGCACGAATCCCGAAATAGGCTCCATAATAAGCCAGCGGATAATTGATCTTACAGTAAGCGATCCGGTAAGCCATCATGACATAGGCCGCCGCATGGGCCTTAGGGAACATGTACTTGATCTTCTCACAGGACCAGATATACCAGTCCGGCACGCCATGCTCCGCCATATCTTTCTTAAACTCCGGCCACTCCTTACACTTCCCTTTTGCCACGGCTCCCTTACGCACACGCTCCATGATGGTAAAGGATTCCTCACTGTCAAGCCCCTGGTTGATAAGATATGTCATAATATCGTCACGGGTACAGATAGCCGTGGAAATGGTAGCCTTTCCGCTCCGGATCAGCTCCTGTGCGTTATTCAGCCATACGTCCGTTCCATGCGAAAGACCGGAAATACGGATCAGATCCGAAAGTGTCTTTGGTTTGGTATCTACCACCATCTGGATAACGAAGTCTGTTCCAAACTCCGGGATACCAAGACACCCTACCGGGCAGCCGCCAATATCGTCCGGCTTGATGCCAAGTGCTGAGGTGTCATGGAACAAAGACATAACTCCCTGGTCATCAAGCGGGATCTTGGTCGCTTCAAAACGGTTGTCTGTCTCATTATATTCATTGTCCATAGCCGGAGAGCTGATATACTCCTCCAGCGTCTTGATCATGGTCGGATCATCGTGTCCCAGAATATCCAGCTTCAGAAGGTTGTGGTCAATCGAATGATAATCAAAATGGGTGGTCACGATATCCGTCGTCGTATCGTTGGCCGGATGCTGCACCGGGGTAAAGGAGTTGATCTCTTCTCCCAGGGGCAGAACGATGATTCCGCCCGGATGCTGTCCGGTACTCCTGCGGATTCCTGTACACCCCTGAACGATCCGGTCGATCTCGCAGTTTCGTTTTCCCTGCCCCCGCTCTTCATAATAATTCTTTACATATCCGAATGCGGTTTTATCTGCCAGGGTAGCAATGGTCCCGGCTCGATAGGTCTGTCCGGCTCCGAAAATGACCTCCGTGTATTTATGTGCGTTACTCTGGTAATCTCCAGAGAAGTTCAGGTCAATATCCGGCTCCTTATTCCCTTTGAATCCCAGGAAGGTTTCAAACGGAATGTCAAATCCGTCCTTCGTAAGCGGTTCGCCGCAGACAGGGCATTTCTTATCCGGCATATCCCAGCCACAGCCGCCGGCATAGGCTCTCACCTCTTCTGAATCAAAGTCGCTGTAATGACATTTTTTACAGTAGTAATGCGGGCTTAAGGGATTAACCTCCGTGATTCCCGCCATGGTGGCTACAAAAGACGATCCTACCGATCCACGGGAACCTACCAGGTATCCGTCCTCATTGGACTTCCACACCAGCTTCTGCGCAATGATATACATGACCGCAAACCCGTTGGAAATAATGGAATTAAGCTCCCTCTCCAGACGTTCTGTGACCACTTCCGGCAGCGGATCCCCGTACATGGAATGAGCCTTATTGTAGCAGATCTCCCTTAGCTGCTTGTCTGAATCCGGGATCACCGGCGGACACTTATCCGGCCGGATGGGCGTGATCTTCTCGATCATATCCGCGATCTTATTCGGATTCTCGATGACGATCTCCCGCGCTTTCGCAGATCCCAGATATTCAAATTCCTCCAGCATCTCATCTGTGGTATGCAGGTACAGCGGCGCCTGCTCGTCCGCATCTGAGAAGCCTTTTCCAGCCATAATGATCCGGCGGTAGACCTCGTCCTCCGGATCCATAAAATGTACGTCGCAGGTAGCCACTACCGGCTTGCCAAACTGCTCGCCAAGCTTTACGATCCGGCGGTTCAGATTCCGGATGTCCTCCACCGAATTAACGTTGCTGACCCGGTCGCTTTCGATCATAAACCGGTTATTCCCTACCGGCTGGACCTCCAGGTAATCATAGAAGCTGACGATCTTTGCGATCCTAGCGTCTGACTTCTCATTTAACAATGCCTGGTAAAGCTCTCCCGCCTCACAGGCGCTTCCCACCAGCAGGCCTTCCCGATATTTGGAAAGCACACTTTTCGGGATCCTTGGCCTCCTGGCATAATATTCCAGATGAGACTTGGAAATCAGTGTATACAGATTCACCCGTCCCACCTCATTGCAGGCCAGGATGATCACATGGTATGTAGGAAGCTTCTTGATCACGTTTTCATTCTGGCTTCCTAAATGGTTCAGTTTCGTCAGGTCATAAATCCCTCTATCATGCAGCATTTCCACAAATTTTACGAAAATCTCCGCCGTAGCCCCGGCATCGTCCACTGCCCGGTGGTGATTTTCCAGGGAAATATTCAGCGCATTTGCCACCACATTCAGCTTAAACTTAGATAGGGTAGGCAAAAGCATCCGGGCCAGGGCCACCGTATCCACAGAAGTGAAATCCGGCATCAGATTCTGGTACCGCATGTTCTGCTCAATAAATCCCACGTCAAAGGACGCATTGTGGGCCACCAGCACGGCATCTCCCACAAACTCCAGAAACTGCGGGAGCACGGTCTCGATCCCCGGAGAATCCATGACCATCTGATCCGTGATGCTGGTAAGCCTTGTGATCTCAAACGGGATCGGCACTCCTGGATTGACAAAGGTGCTGAACTTATCTGTGATCTTTCCATTCTCCACCTTCACGGCCCCGATTTCTATGATTTTGTCCCGGATAGGGCTGAATCCCGTGGTCTCCAGGTCAAACACCACATACGTGCCATCAAGAGACTGCCCCTTTTCGTTCACCGCAACGTCTGTCAGATCATCCACCAGATACCCTTCCACACCGTAGATGACCTTAAATGGATCATCCTTATCCAATGTTTCTATGTAATGATTCGCATCCGGAAAAGCCTGCGCCACTCCGTGGTCTGTGATGGCAATCGCCTTATGTCCCCAGTCATGGGCCCGTTTTACCAGATCCTTTACCTCGGACACACCGTCCATATCGCTCATTTTCGTATGGCAGTGCAGCTCCACCCTTTTCTCCGGCGCCGTGTCCTGCCTTGACTGGGTGAAATCACTGATCTTGCGGATCCCGGTCACGGAAGCGATGGTCAGCTCACGGTCAAACTTATCGATTGCTGTCACGCCTTTGATCTTTAAAAATGCCCCCGGCTTGATCTCTGCCAGGATATCCGGAAGCTGATCATTTCGTACAAACATCTTGACCATAATGGTATCTGTAAAATCAGTGACCGCATACATAACGATCGTCTTCTCATTCCGGATCTCCCGGGTGTCAAAACTGATCACCTTACCGTGGATGGTGATCTCTCCCATTTCGGTAACCACCTGGGACAGCTCGATAGGTTCGTCGTCAAAGTCCCGTCCGTAGATCAGACTCGCATCTGCCGGCTGCCTTCGCCTGGCACTGAAGAAGCTCCTGTTTTCCGGTTTCTTCTCTTTTTCCTTCTGGTTTTCCTGACGCTTTTGTTCTTTTTCTTCCCGGATGGCTTTTCTCTGCTGGCGGATGGCGTCCACTTCCATCCGAAGCTTCTCTTCGTTATATTTCAGCTTACTGTCCTTAGGTTCTTCAAACACCACTCGTACTTCAATGGGACGATGAAAGCGGTCTTCGAATACTCCGGTCAGATACTGGGTCAGCGAATCCCTCTTTCCCTGCGCCACAATGGTGTCTGTCATCTTAAGAAGCAGGATATTGCCGTCCTCAAAGCTGTACTCGCCGTTCTGCAGCATGTTCCGTTCTACCACGCTGCGTTCGTTTAACTCTAAAAGAAGGCTGTCATAATATTCCCGCATCAGGTTCTCCGGCGTGTACTGCTCGGAAAGCTCATACTGCTCCAGAATCTTTACCTGAATCCGGCTCCTTGCAAACAGCTGATCTTTCAGGCACTGCTCCACCTGATAAATGTGCTCCTTCTGGATCAGATGGCGGCTTTTCAGATGGACCCTGATATAGTCCCGGTTCGAATTAGTCACTACCTTGGTTACTTTAGCAGCTTCAAAGAGCAACCACAGGTCATCATTTAATTTTAGAGTTGGAAATACTTCAAAAAACGGTTTACTCATTCCAGTGCAGCAGCTCCTGTCTCAATGTCTCTAACAATTCTTCTTCCTTTACCTTTTTTACGATTTCCCCTTTTTTAATCAGAAGACCTTCACCAATGCCACCGGCAATCCCGATATCCGCCTCTTTGGCTTCACCTGGCCCGTTGACCACGCAGCCCATGACGGCGACCTTCAGATCCAGCGGGATATCTGCCACCATGGCTTCTACCTGGTTTGCCAGACCGATCAGGTCGATCTTGGTCCTTCCGCAGGTCGGACAGGATACTACCTCGATACCGCCCTTCCTAAGCCCCAGTGTTTTTAGGATCAGTTTTGCAGACTTGATCTCTTCTGTCGGATCTCCTGTCAGGGAGACGCGGATGGTGTCGCCGATCCCCTGATGGAGGATCAGTCCCAGCCCGATAGAAGACTTGATATTTCCTGCAAGCAGGGTTCCTGATTCCGTGATTCCCACATGCAGCGGATAGGGACACTGCTCTGCGATCAGTTCATGAGCCCGCACACACATCAGCACATCCGAAGATTTGATGCTGACCACCAGCTGGTCATATCCCATATCCTCGATCATGTGTACTTTTTCCATGGCGCTTTCTACCAGGCCTTCTGCCGTAACGCCGCCGTATTTTTCTACCAGGTGCTTCTCCAGAGACCCGCTGTTGACGCCCACCCGGATCGGCACATGAGTTTCCTTTGCCTTCTCCACAACGGCACGGACCCTTTCCGCGCCGCCGATATTGCCAGGATTGATACGGATCTTGTCTGCCCCGTTCTCAATCGCCGCAATGGCAAGCCTGTAATCGAAATGAATATCCGCCACCAGTGGAATATGGATCTGCTTCTTGATCTTGGCAAAAGCCTCTGCCGCTTCCATGGTAGGTACGGCGCAGCGGATGATCTCACATCCGGCCTGCTCAAGCTTCTGGATCTGCGCTACGGTCGCCTCCACATCCTCCGTCCTGGTATTGGTCATAGACTGGATCGCTACCGGACTTCCTCCGCCGATGGTCCGGTCTCCAATCCTTATCTTTTTTGTCTCATTTCTCGTAATCATCGCTCACCTCTCCTCTCTACGTTCGTGCAGGGAAGCTTCTCTTCCCCCGCTTATCGCTCAAAAACCCCGCAGCTTTCGTGCGGGGTATAAAATCCTTTTTTCTATTTTTTCGTAAATACGATCTGTTCTCCGTATTCCCGCTCGGTCAGTGTCAATTCATCCTGATCTATACTGTAATCAAAGGATGTAGTCACAGAACTGACTGCATTTTCCAGCATCTCTGCTGTATATAAACCGTCTGACCCATCTGCGATCTTCTGCATTTCTTCCTCATTATCCAGGATTGAAATGGTCTTTTCCCCTTTATCAATGGTATAGCTCATGGGAACTTCTACCTGGCCGCCTTCTGCAAATTCCGGAAGCACGGCTGTAAGCTCGCCGCCGCTTTGGACCTTAAGCTCCAGGCTTCCATCCTCATTGACCCAGCTGCCTTCCAGCGGATTTGTTGTGAACAGCTTTGTTAAAAGAAATATAGCTATGATCACAATCAGTACGGAAGATACCATCGTGGAGATCTTCCAGATCCTGCTTCGCATAGCTTCATCATTTTTTGCAATCATCATATATTATTATCCTTTCGGTGGTCATGTCTTCTTTCTTATTAATTATATAGTCTTTCCCCGGAGGTGTCAACGAAGGAAAACTATCTGACCCAAAAGCTATTCTTCCACCTCCACGATCAGATAAAACCCTTTTTCTGTCCGCTCGATCCGGCGGATCACACCTTTTCTGGATTTGATCCTCTCGCTGGTCCGGTAGATGCCGGACATTGCCACAGATGGCTCTACCAGATAGGTATACTGTCCGGTCACGGCACTCCTTTCGCTGATCTCCACTTCCTGTCCTTCTTCTACCAGCCCTTCTCGTTCCATTTTAAACCGTTCCTGCCGCATTCCTTCCTGTCTCCTATTCCTTTACAAATCTCCGGTAAATATACTGATTTGCCTCTTTCTCCTGGCTGTCATCAAGAGGTGGAAGCTCTGCCTCTCCGTACTTTCTCTCCAGCGCCCTTCTGATCAGCCAGTCGCAGACTTCCGGATTCTTTGGCAACAGAGGGCCGTGCAGATAGGTGCCGATCACGTTCTTATAAACCACACCTTCATACCCGCTTGTCCCATCATTTCCGTGTCCGTATAGTACTTCTCCAAACGGTTCATTGTCGCCAATATAAGTCCTTCCGCCATGGTTTTCAAATCCTACCACCGGCATATCTGTCAGACTGCTCTTCAGCACGATATTATCGATCAGACGCCCCTCGCCCTGCTCGGTATACATATCGACCAGGTGAAGCCCCTCTATCATACCCTCGTCCGTTTTATAATATTTTCCAAGGAGCTGGTATCCGCCGCACACAGCAATCACCACTCCGTGATCTTCTACATAATCTTTAAAATCTTTCTGGATTTCCAGCAGATTTTTACATACGATCGCCTGTTCCCGGTCGGAGCCGCCTCCCAGAAGCACGATGTCCAGTTTTGAAAAATCAATGGCGTCCCCCGTGTTGAACTCTATAGTTTCTGCCCCGATTCCCCGCCACAGGCATCTCTGCATCATACAGGCAATATTCCCACGGTCTCCGTAAAGGTTCAGAAGGTCCGGATAAAGGTGCCCGATGGTGATCTTCTTTTTTGTCTCTTCCATTATCCGTTCCCCTCCAGTCTCTTTAATACATTTCTGGTGCTGAACAATGCAGTATAATTTACCAGCACATACAGGTTGCCGCAGCCGTCCGCTATCCTTTTACGGATCGCGGTCTCCACGTCCGCCTCCAGAAGCGAAGGAATATTCACATATTTCATCCGCAGGCGCATATCCTGACAGCGGATTCCGCTGACCGTGATCGAGTGGATATTGTCCTCATGGAACCGGTCAAAATCTACGTCCCACAGCCAGGACACGTCAATCCCGTCCTGTGCATTATCATTGATCACAATGATGATATCCTTTTCCGTCTGATCCTGCATCACTGCAGAAATGTTCTGGTTAAATCCTGCCGGATTCTTCGCCAGATTCAGCATGATCTTTGTGCCGTCAATCTGGAACTGCTCCATCCGCCCGTTCTCCGGATGGAACCTGGAAAGCATCTGGTTAAAGTGCACAGGCTCGATTTCCCCGGTCCTGAGGGCTGCATAGGCTGCCAGGATGTTATACACGTTGTAAAATCCCTTATAGTTTGCATGGATCCGTTTTCCTTCTACAGTAAAGGAAAGTGTATCGCCCACCTCCACGTCTCCGGCGTCAAAGTCAAGCTCCGGACGTTTGAAATCGCAGTTTGTGCAGGCATAGTCTCCAAGCTGACTATAATGATAGAAATTATAATGGAGAAGAGCTCCGCATTTTTTACAGAAACGCCCCTCCCGGATCTCATTAGACTTGCTGTCGTCGATCACCTTTTTGCTGATGCCGTAGGTCGCATACGGATTGCCGCTGTCCATCGCAAGAAATGCGGACAATGCGTCGTCTCCGTTGACGATCACTTTCATCTTCGGCGCGCTTTTCATGACTTCTTTCAAAATATTCATGGTGATGTCGATCTCTCCGTACCGGTCCAGCTGATCCCGGAACAGATTGGTCAGCACCATATAATCTGGTTTAAAATGCGGGAATACCCTGCGGGTAGACGCTTCATCAATCTCGATACAGGCATAGTCTGCCTTCAGGTTCCCGGAAAGTCCTGCCGCAAGGGCAAAAGCTGCCGCCACACCATTTAGCATATTGGAGCCGGTGTGATTGCAGACCACCTTGTATCCTTCTGCTTCCAGAGCGGCGCACAGCATATTATTGGTGGTCGTCTTTCCATTGGTCCCGCATACGATAAAGATATCCTTCTTCACCTGGGACGCCAGTGTCTTCAGGATCGAAGGATCCAGTCGCAGTGCAATCTTCCCCGCCCAGGTCACTCCCTGGCGGTGGAAGATATGCACGCTGATTTTTTCTGCCAGTTTTGCCGCCCAGACGGCAAGTATCCTGCGTAGTCTCATATATTTAAGCTTCCTCGATCATTTTTGTAATATTTTCCGGATCCGGCATGGAGCGGATCGCACCCTTCTTCATAGTGATCAGGGCTGCGCCGGCATTGGCGTAAGTCAGGATGTCTCCCAGCACTTTCTCATTCATGCCGTCCATCCCGTGTGTCAGAAGGCCATGGATCGCACATCCGCAGAAGGTATCTCCTGCTCCTGTCGTCTCGATAGCCTTTACGGTAAATCCCTTCTTTTCTACCCGCAGATCTTTATAGTAAGCTCTGCTTCCGTCTTTTCCCATGGTCAGGAAAATCAGCGGGATCTGATATTTCTCCTGAAGGATCCTGATACCCTCGTCGTAATCTTCTTTTCCGGTCACGAACTGGATCTCGTTATCAGAAATTTTCAGCATATCACAATACTGGAATCCATACTCCATCATTTCTTTGGCATGGTCTAAGCTGTCCCAGAGCGGCGGGCGAAGGTTTGGGTCAAAGGTGATCAGGCATCCTGCCTCCTTTGCTGCCTCCAGTGCCTTTTTCGTTGCACTTCTCACCGGTTCATCCGTCATGGACAGGGTTCCGAAGTGGAACACCCTGGACTGGCGGATCAGATCGTAATCTACTTCAGACTCTGAAAGCATCATGTCCGCTCCCGGCTTCCGATAAAAGGAAAACTCCCGGTCTCCATCCGGAAATGTATGTACGAAGGCCAGAGTCGTATGGATTTCCTGATCCAGGAGAAGTCCCTTTGTTTCAATCCCAAGCTCGTCAATGGTATCTCTTAAAAGCCTTCCGAACTGGTCCTCTCCTACTTTCCCGATAAATGCCGTCTTTCTTCCCAGCTTATTCAGCATCGCCAGCACGTTGCAGGGCGCACCACCCGGACATGCCTCAAACAGGTTATTGCCCTGGTCACTTTGTCCATTCAAAGTAAAATCAATCAACATTTCGCCCATTGCCGTTACATCATATAGTTTTTCCATACTCAACTCTCCTTATCCGTGTTTTCCTAATTGTACCACATCCGGCAGGAATTGAAAACAAGCCTTAGCTTTGCTCCTCTATGTATTTTCTGACAGCCGCAAATAATGCTTCCATCTCTTTCCTGGTACCTACCGTGATTCTTAAATACTGCTCAATCCTGCGGCTCCCCCAGAATCTGACATATATTTTTTGTGTCTTTAGAAACTCAAACAAATCTTTCGCTTCATACTTTGGATGCTTCGCGAAGATGAAATTTGCTTTAGAATCCGTAAACTCAAATCCAAGGTCCGCAAGCTCCTTTTTAGCCCACTCTCTGGTCTCTATGATTTTCCGGATTCCCTCTTCAAAATACACGCGGTCCTCCACTGCCCTGGCTCCGCAGACCAGCGAGGTCTGATTCATCGTGTAGGAATTAAAGGAATATTTTGCATCATTCAGATATTTGATCAATGCGGGATTGCTGATGGCATACCCTACCCTCATCCCCGCCATGGAACGAGCCTTGGAAAAGGTCTGCACTACGATCAGATTGTCATACCGATCGATCAGTTCCATCGCTGAACGACCGGCAAAGTCTACATAGGCCTCATCCACGATCACGATCACATCCTGATTATGGGCAATGATATCTTCCACCTGATCAAGCTCCAGATAGATTCCTGTCGGAGCATTGGGATTGGGAAAAATAACGCCCCCGTTTTCCGGGTAATAATCTTCTTTTACAATACGGAAGTTTTCATCCAGCGCCTGACATTCATAAGGAATCCGGTAAAGATCCGCCCATACTTTATAAAAAGAGTAAGTAACATCCGGGAAATAAATGGGTTTCTCGGAATTAAAAAATGTCAGAAAACACATGGACAATACATCGTCAGACCCTACCCCCACAAATACCTGGTCCGGATTCACATGGTAAAAATCCGCCAATGCATTTACCAATACTTCTGCCGTCGGATCCGGATATAATCTTAAATTTCCGGCATCCATCTCTTCCAACGCTTTTGTCACGCCCGGAGCCGGCGGGTAAGGATTTTCATTGGTGTTCAGCTTGATCACCCGCTCCTGCGGCTGCTCGCCCGGCACATAGGGCTCTACTTTTCGAATATTTTTCTCAAATGCCTTCATCGGTCTTTCCTTATCTAAAAATATTTTTTTGCCAGTTCCTTAAACTTCGGCAGTGAATTCATGATGGTCTCGTAAGAAACACAGTATGCCAGACGCACATATCCCGGGCAGGCAAAGGAGCTTCCCGGCACCAT
>OGQQ01001232.1_pt1 | contig 20693 bp, 22 predicted proteins | sample 1553281 | NCBI WGS metagenome assembly OGQQ01 (sample SAMEA2579937, study PRJEB22360) | human gut metagenome | biome: human gut; feature: human-associated habitat; material: faeces | place: Denmark | collected 2008/2010 | reverse complement strand
AAAAGCCGCTACATACTCGTTCGCCTCAAACTTTTGCACTTCTGTAAGAGGTCTTCTCCATACTTTCCTCTCCATTTTTACTCCTCCTTCAATAGACCATACTGTAAATATTCTCTTATAAAATCTTTTATGCCTTGCTCCATCTCGCCATCTGGATCGGAATACTCTTTTCTTGCCTCAGCGATCACATCTTCCACCGATCTTGGCTCCTGGAACAATTTCCACAGAAAACTGCAGGTTTCATTCAGTGATATCACACTGTTCTCAAACACTCCCGCCTCTCCTACAGGCACCAGCACGGATTCACCTGCCACTTCCCGCAGAAGAAAGTTCGGATTTGCTCTAAACACCCTGACATTCTCCTCTTTTGTTCCTTCCGGAAGATGCTCCTGAGTTTCGGAACTGGAGAGTGTCACGGATGACTTTTCATCTCTCTCCAATATGCTTTTATTCCTCCCCTTTTATCTCATTATACCTATACGTTAATATCATATCATAATTGTCCCTATTGTCAATGGCATTTTTCACAAATTTATCACAGAATATTCACACTTTTGCCGAAACAGTTCTCCCCACTCTTTTCTCCCACCGAATCCCTCATTCCGGACATTAAACTGCAAAACGGAATTTCGTTCGAAGGTAAGAATAGAATCATGTCGAAAGCTGTAGAAGGATAAGACTGTATATGATATAATCCCGTTGTTTCTTTATGATCTTACTCAAAATTCAGATGAAGACGGTTATAATATTGTCAAAGAATATCTGGACTCTGATTATATGAAAATAAAAACACTGCATGATAAGATTGGAAAATCCGCAACCAGCGACTTGATCAAAAAAAGGTAGGAGGAAGATGATAGTTATGCACTCTGGGAAATTGTGGAGGTACTCTCATTTGGTCGTTTTATTGATTTATACCAGCTATACTATCAGAAATATCCGTCAAAAGAACATTTCATCAGTTATCTTTGGTCACTGAAGTTCCTGCGCAATGCAGCTGCACATAATAATTGCCTGCTGAATAGTCTAAAAGCACCTTATAATATAACACTCCATAAAAATAGGGATATCCAATTTCAAGTATCAAAAATAAAGAGTATCTCTGAGAAAAGCCGAGACACTTGGATGCAAAATCCGGTAATACACGATTTTGTCATCCTTGTTTATGTTTATCTAAACATAGTAAAAAGTGAAGGAATTAAACAAAATGGAATTCGTCAATTAAAATGGCTATTCAAAGAAAAAATGCCTCGCCACAAAGAATACTTTGACAAAAATTTAAGCATAAAAGAATGTTACCACTTTACCCACAAAGTGGTAAACACCTTTTGCAACAAATACCGCAAATAAGAGTTGACAGATATATCTATACCTCATACAATAATTGCGAAGATCAAAAAACTTATATGGTTTTCCGAGGAGCTGATGCCTGCGTTGGTTCCTTATTTTTTGTATTTTCATACATGAAAGAATATGCTCTGTCACGGAATTTATATTATGGTATACGTTTCTTTCGATATAAAATTAGCCAATGGCTTCTTTCCTCTTCTACAGCTTCTGACCTCCTGCAAATTCAGGGATATCCTCTACGATTCCTCTTATATGCAACTCACGAAGGAAACCATACACATCCCGCCTTGCAGTTTCTTCATTCACCTCAAATTCCTGAAGTATCTTCTCTACGATTTCCTCAAGGTCTGACGCTGTATCTACCTGTTTCCATATATATGCAGCCGTCTCTGTCAGCCGGATCATTCCATTCAATTTCTGGGATGCCATCCCCGTAGGGATTAATAACGGCTCTCCTGCTATCTCTCTTAATACATATTCCTTATTTGTCTTCATCTTTTCTCCTTAAGCCAGCATTTGCTTCATAAAGTAACCGCGCATATTCTTTGGCGTACCTGCAAAGATACTCCGACAAACCATCGTATTCTCCAGTTTCCAGCCAGGCGTTCGCCACACACGTCTTGCACACAGGGCGCAGCCGGCACTTGACGCATTTTGTATGCAGACGAAATTTCTTTGCTCCTCCTGACATCTTTTCCCAGGCAGCATCAAATCCCATCTCAAATACCGGAACTGACGGCTCTTCTATGGTGACACAGGGCCGCATTTCTCCCTGCCAGTTCACTGAGAAGGAACAGTTCCCCGCCATACAGGTCATGCCCTCCGGATAAATATCAGGGCCACTTTCTATCTGTACAATTTTTCTTTGTACATAGAAAGGAAATTGTTCTTCTCCAAGTTCTGTTTTGACTGTTTCAAGTTCTGCGGTAGCGGCCGCCTCCGGCGCCAGCCTGGACTGCTGTTCAATAGCCAGCCCTCTCTCCCGTATCCCCGGCAGCATGTAAGTATCCATATGTACCGGTATTTCAAGCTCCCGTCCGATCTGATAGATCCGCTCTATATCCTTGCAATTCTCCTTTGTTACACTGCCATTGATCTTGACATCCACGCCACGTTTTTTTAGAAGCCGGATTCCCCGCATTGCTCTCTCGAAGCCTCCCGGGTAATGACAGAGCTCCTCATAAGCCCTCTCATCCGCTCCATAAAGCGTGATATTAATCCTCCTCGGTTTTTCTTTCCCGAAAAAATCCGCCCATTTCTCATCGAGAAGTGTACCGTTGGTGTTGATCGTCAAAACCATACCCATCCGCTTCAATTCCAGATACAGTCTTTGAAAATCAGGAAATAAAAGAGGCTCCCCACCAGTCAGAAGCAAGAAAAGCACGCCAGCTTTCCGCATCTCTTCTCCCAGCCCGATCCATTCTTCCGCAGTGCGAAGCCCTCCGCCACTCTCCACCTCGGAGCGATCCTGTCTGATATAGCACATGTCACAGTTCATATTGCAGAGAGGGAGAAGTTCAAGGGCGCCGTTAACGGGGCGCTGCAACTGTGCAGCCCGTAAAAGTATTCTTTTTTCATTCGTCAAATTCAAGTCCACATTTTCCATTGATTACATCTTTCAATGCAGAAATGGGACGGAAAAGAATAAACTTTCACGTCCCACACATTATATATTATTACACTACGTATTATGAGCGATTCGGATGGCCAGGCGTGGTTTCTGTTACCAAACCTTGATGATGCCATATACGTCTATCCCCACCAGAACCAGCACTGGTTGTCCAGTAGATATAATTACCAACCTCTACTTCGCTGATATTGCCTCTCTCCCTATATGTGCCGTCTGTATAAATCGTACATGCCAATGTTCCAAGTCCATCAGTACCAATCTCTGACATGCTTTCAGGTATACCATCATTATTTCTGTCTGTCAGCCACTGATGTCCTGTTGTTCCACAATACTCACTCCGATGATCCTGCGCAGAATTATGGATGCCTCTTTCATATTCATTTGCCTTATCTATGCAACAGGCCACGCCCCAGCATACTGCCACATACTCATTTGCCTCAAATTCCTCTACTATTGCTTTTGGAGTTTCCCATCTTCTCTTCATATTATTTACCTTCTTCCAAATCCTTTACATTTCTACTCGTATATCTACATCTAGCTATATGTTATTATCATAACCAACAATCTAATTTTTGTCAATGTTTAACTATGCAACTTTTTTCTCATTTCTGTATATTTATGATGCCAAGGTCAAAGGGGCTGGACTCACATGTGTTTGCCTATAGGCATGTGAATACCTTGGGATCTTGGGGTGGAGTATGGCACGCCCCCGACAGTATATTTATTCCGCCAGATTTCTTGAATCTTTTCCATTGCGCTCCCTTCTTCTATCTGCTATGATACTCCTACAGACAGCAGTTACGCACGGCACTGCCGCCATATATCATATATATTTTATTTTCTTATTTTTATCCTTCATGTCACGCTGACATGTTCTGCACATTTTTCTGTCCATTCGGACGATATTCTAACAAACAGATCCCAAAAACATTTGCAAAATCAGGCATTCTGCTGTCAGTAGAGCATTTTTTATGCTATGATACTTATATATGGAGACAGTCCTGTGCCGCCGGAAACGGAGGTCACATTGCTGCCAAATGAAACCCGCCGGAATCATGATCTCGCCCACCTGGAGGATCTTGCCTTAAAGTCTGCCGCTGACTACTTCGGCGCCGAACTCCTCCACTGGCTTGGGATTCCCGGAAAGATGATCCGTTCCTCTCCCACCGAGATCGTGGAGCTGGAAACCAGACACATGTACGAGGATTTTCTTTTTGAGCTGGAGGACGGCACCTGGTGCCACTTTGAATTCGAAAGCGACTCCATCACTCCGGAAGACTTAAAGCGCTTCCGGGAATACGAGGCGACCACCGCCAGACGGGTAAAAGCCCCGGTCATCACTTATGTGATATGCTCCTCAAAGGCCAGCCGCCTGCTGGATCATATCACGGAAGGAATCAATACCTATCACGTAAAGGTAATCCGGCTGAAAGACCACGACCAGAAAAAGCTGCTTGATTCCCTAAAAGAAAAAGCATCCTCGGGACTAGACCGGACGGATATCATTCCGCTTCTTCTCTCCCCTCTCATGGCAGAAGAAGAGACCCGAAAAGACTGCATCTTACAGGGAATCCGCATACTAAAGATAACAGAAGAGAAACATATTTTTTCTCAGAATGAAATACGAAGGATGGAAGCCATTCTATATGCTTTCGCACTTAAATATTTTAGAGGCATAAATTTAGCCGCAATAAAGGAGGAGATTGCCATGACAGAACTTGGACAAATGATCTGGGATGATGCTCTTGCACAGGGCCTCGCAGAGGGCCAGGCACAGGGGCTTGCCAAAGGACTTGCACAAGGGCAGGCCCAGGGACAACAGCAGGCTTCGGAGCGCTACAGTAAATTAATTCTGATTCTGGATAAGGAAAAGAAAAATGACCTGATCATCAAAGTTGCCTCTGATCCGGATTTCCGCGAAGAACTATATCGTAAATATGACATTTGATTTTGGCCGAGGAAAAGGCGCAGCCTCTTCATGTGCTGCGCCTTTTCCTGATTTTTCTTCTATATGATCTTATACTTTTTCAGCAAATCCACTCTCCGGCTCCCGATCTCAATACTTGCCTTTGCGTAATTCCCTTTGCTCTGTCTCGTCTCCTTCAGGTATTTCCCGATCCTTGACAGATAGGCCACCGGCAGAAGAAACCTGTGCTTTTTCAGATAGCTGTAGTTTCTTTCCATATATCTCCGGTCCGGGAAAAGAGACTGCAGGACAGACGCTTTGGCCTTCTTTCCTCTTTTGCTCTCGCTGACCGCCTGTAATGTGATATTGCTGCTGTGCTTTCTGCTCATGCTGGAATCTCCGAACACGCCTCCCTCCAGGATATCCTCAAGAAGCTCCGTCCCGTCCGTCTTCAGCTGGCTCCAGCTGTCGGGATAACCGGCCTTTTCCGGATCAAACTCCATATATTTTTCTCCGATATCAAAAAGGGCGGCGGCAAATACATCCGCATGGATGCTTCTGCATTTTTCCAGCACCGCTTCCCAGTCTATCTCTTTTCCATATACACCCGCATAAATGACGATATCACATACCTGACGGATCCCGAATCCGCTGTGAAGGAAATGTTTGAATGCATGCAGGATAAGATACAGAAGATGATCCGTGTGGCAAAGTGTATAGACCGGGATTCCCTGTATCTCTTTCTGGATCTTCCGCGCAAAGGCGTCTTCGAAACAGTCATTAAGGCTTCCATAGGCATCCGACTCTGAGGAAAACAGCTCTTTATGAAGCTCAATATGCAGCGCCCCGCCTGCCTTATAGTACGGCACTTCTCCTTCTTTCTCAGGATCCTTATCCGGCTCTGCCGGAAGCATCTGGTTTTCTGCAAAAATGCGGCTGCATTCCGGAAACTGCTCCGCAGGGATCAGTATATCTTCATCTCCGGACGCCCGGTAATCTGGCTCCCGGTACAGGCTCCGGCATATCAGCCCCTTCACCACCAGAGGCGTCAGTCCGGCCTCTGCCAGCTTTTGATATAGCTGCAGAAACTCTCCGGTCTTCCGGCTTTGCATCATGACCTGCCGGATCACCTGCCCTTTGACTGCCAACACAAGCCCTTCCGGACAGGTCCGGAAAGCCGGACAGCTATAGACTGCGTCATAGACCATCGGCAGGATCTGGTGGTGCTGGCTAAGCCGGAAGAATTCTGCCCACTCTTCCGCATCCAGCCCGTCCTCCCAGACTGCCTTTCTTCCTTTCAGGAAGCAGCAGAGCGCTTCCATCATTTTCTCACTTATTCTCCCAGGCATCTTTTTACCTCTTATCGTCGCATAATCCTACTATCTGCTATAAGTTCTCTTATTTCCTTTTACATGGTAAAATTTCCCAGGCCATACGTCAAGAGATAATCTCATCATTTTTATTGAATTGTTAAAACCGCGATCTCCGGAGGATTGTTGAACCGGGGGAGCTTTTCCTGATGCGTTCCCAGGCCGCTGGTCACAAACATCCGGATCTTATCCTTCTGATACATTCCATGGATATATTCCGGGAACCAGCCCTGATCCCCGCCGTAAAGCCCGCCCAGAAACGGAATGACCACCTGGCCGCCGTGGTTGTGTCCGCTGACCACCAGATCCACGTCCCAGACCTTGCTCGCATCTCCAAAGATGAAGCTGTCCGGGCGGTGGGCCAGCATGATCTTTAAGTTGTCCGTGTCCTGAAACTCCTGCAGGAAGGAAAGGGTATCCGACGGCGCCGCAGATGCGTCGTTATTGCCATTTAAGCCAAAAGCATAGTCATACATGCCGCCAATCCTGACCTTGTTCCCATTCACCTCTATATCCACATATGTTTTATCCAGCACGACTGCTCCTGCCGCTTCCAGTTCTCCGGTCAGCTCCGGATGTCCGTTTTCCATATAGCCAAGCTCGTGGTTCCCCAGCGCATAGTAGACCGGCGCCGTATCTTTTAACTGCCCGATCAGCTCCAGCGGAACCAACGCATCTTCCGATGCCTCGTTAAGCATATCCCCGTCCATAAGAATGAGATCCGGCTGAATCTCTTCTATTTTCTCTGCCAACCTCCAATTATCCGCTCCAAACTCATGGTCGTGAAGATCCGAGATCCCCCCCGCCGTGACGGCTTCTCTGCATTTCCCGGTATCTACTGAAAACTCATTCACCGCCAGATAATTATAGGATACAAAAACACTTCCGGCCACATAGACGATAAGCACAATGATGATAATAGCAATGACTTTCTTCACTTTATTTTCTCCCCATATCAGCTTCCAAAAGTTTATTTGACTATTATATACGCTTTCTCATTCTTTTATCAAGAAAAACCAGAACAATCTGGCAAATGATCAAAAGTCCGGACAGACTGCCTCTTTTCTATTGACTGTTTTGCTCGCCGGCGCTTATAATGACTACATAAGTAAGATTAAGGAGGACATCATGGAAAAATTACCGCAGATCTCAGCCGCAGAATATGAAATCATGAAGATCATCTGGAAGGACTCTCCGATCAGCACCAACGATGTATGTGAAAAAGTTCCGGAAGACCATCATTGGAGCAGCAAAACAGTCCACACGCTCTTATCCCGGCTGACGGCCAAGCAGGTCATTGCCTATGAACAGCGGGGGCGGATGTATTATTACTATCCCCTGATCTCACAGGAAAGCTATCTGTGCCAGGAAAACCACCTGTTTTTAAACCGGTTTTACAACGGTCAGGCCTCTGCGCTGCTGTCTTCTCTTTTATCTGGCTCCGAATTATCAGATGATGATCTGGAAGAAATGCACCGCCTGATCGATTCCAAACTGGGCGGAGGTGAAGTGCTTTGACTTTTCCCATTCATTTTCTTCTGTGTAATATTGTGCTCACCGGTTTTCTGGGCCTGGTGCTGCTTTTTAGAACCGTCTTCCGCAGGCATGTGACCGCAGACAGCCGACGCCGCATCTGGTATATCTGGATGCTGGCGCTGGTCCTTCCTCTGGTGCCGGAACAGCTTTTCGATCCAGCCGGGCTTATTTATAAAATCCGGGATCTTCTTCCCTCTGCTTCTTCTGTGTCCGGTATCCCTGCGGAAACAAATGACACCGCCATTACCTCCATGCAGCTGGGGCTGTCGGATTTTGCCTCATCACTGGGCGGCAGCACGGCTCTGCCCTTGAGCACATTTCTTGCCGCCTTCTGGGGCATCGGATGTGCGGTCACTTTCTTATGCTTTATCATCCAGATTTATAAGATCTATATGCTTAAAAATTCGGCCCGCCGTATCACCCCCGAACAGGAACCGGATCTTTATGCTCTTTATTCCTCATGCATGCGAAAGGCCGGCGTCCGTCGCCAGGTGGATCTGTACACATCCTGCCGCATCGAAAGCCCTGCCTCCTGCGGGATTCTCCGTCCCACAATCTTCATTCCGGAGGACCTGGATATCCTGCTGTCCGCTGATGATATCCGCTTTATTTTTCTGCATGAGCTGCAGCATCTGAAGCACAAAGATGCCATCCTCAATGGCTTAAGCTGTATCCTCCAGATCCTGTACTGGTTTCATCCCCTGATCCGCTACAGCTTTACCATCATGCGCCGGGACTGCGAGATTGCCTGCGACCATGCTGTAATCCGCACGGCAGGCAGGGAGCAGGCCGCAAGCTACGGACACATGCTGATCCGCTATGCCGGGAGCCTGCGGGATCATGCATTTCTCTCTCCGCTCTCCAGCCTGGGCGGAGACAAATCCGCTGCACTACGGCGGATAAAAGAGATTGCGGAGTACAGACCGGATACCAGGTTCCGGAAATGCAGGAGCATTGTCATTTTACTCCTGACAGCACTGCTTCTTTTGGCGGCAAGCCCGTTTCTGTCAGTCTATGCTTTCCCTGACAGTACGTTTGATCTTTCTGATCTTTCCGCCAAACAGCTGGAGCAAATAGATCTCTCCGCCTGTTTTGCAGAAACGCAGGGCTCCTTTGTCTTATATGATGTAACGAAAGACCAGTGGCAGATATACAATGAAAAGTTGAGTACCCGCCGTGTATCCCCGGATTCTACTTTTAAAATATACAGCGGCCTTTTTGCTCTGGAAGAGGGACTTATTACGCCGGAGTCCTCCGGACGGGAATGGAACGGAACAGCATATCCCTTTGAATCCTGGAATCAGGATCAGACTCTTGCCACTGCCATGCAGAATTCTGTAAACTGGTATTTCCAGGATCTGGATCAGCAGATGGGGACTTCAGCTTTATATTCCTACTATCGTCAGGTCTCCTATGGGAACTGCGATCTGTCTTCCGGCACAGATCACTACTGGGCGGAGGCTTCTCTGAAAATTTCTCCGGCAGAACAGGTTCTCCTTTTATCCGGACTGCTCCAGAACAGATGGGGATTTGATGAAGAAAATATCCAGGCTGTCAAAAACGCCTTGTTTATTGCAGATACCCCTCTTGGAAAGCTTTACGGCAAAACCGGCACGGGCCTTGAAAACGGAAAAAATGTAAATGGCTGGTTCGTAGGTTTTCTGGAAAACGAAGGACATGTCCGCTGCTTTGCCACGAATATCCGGGATACGGACGGTGCGGACGGCACTGCCGCAGCAGAGATCACCCTGGAAGTTTTAAATTCCCTATAAAAATCAGGATAAGACTCCGCCGCATCCCTTCCACGAAATTCAGGATGCGACGGAGTCTTATTTACGTCTACCTTTTATTCTTCTATACCTTGATCTTTTCTGCAACTTCGTATCCAAGGACCAGTCTTATGTCCTGCACTCCTATGATCACACTGTCCCGGCACTGCTGGATCACCCTGATCGTGCTGCCCTCTTCCACATGACGGCTATGCAGGAAATCGAGCACATCCGGCAGACCGAACATCCATTTAATGGTATAAGACTCTCCTTGTCTCGCATTTGACAACGCCTGCATGATATCCCTCCTTTTTCTAATTTTAGAAAACAGATACAGGGTTAGTCAATCGCAATCTTTGTTGCATAAAACAAATCCTATCCAATATGCTCCGCCAGGTAAAACCCTGCGGCCACTCCCGCCAGACAGAGCACCATGCTCAGGACCATGTAGGCCGCCGCAGTCTTATAATGTCCCCGGTTCAAAAGGTCGTATGTCTCCAATGAGAATGTCGAAAATGTTGTAAAGCCGCCGCATACGCCGGTTTTCAGGAAAAGCGCCAGCTGTTCATGGCCCCCGCGGCGGGCCGCCACTCCTGCAATGCAGCCGATCGCTGCCGCGCCAAGCACGTTTGTGATCAGCGTGAGCGCAGGAAATAGTCCTTTATAAGGCAGAAGACTGATCGCATAGCGAAGCGCTGCTCCAAGCGCACCGCCGGCTCCCACATACAAAAATCCTGCCATGCCTATTTCCTCCCTCTTGCCTCTTTATAAATCTGGTACATATCCTCTTGATCCAGCTTTTTGATACAGCCAATGGTACGTTTCCCGAAATGACTGCATTTCTCGGCCAGCTCCCGCATCTGTTCTTCCGTAAGTTCAATTCCCATATCCCCGATGCAGACCGGCATATCAAGAGCGTGGTAAAAATCCTCCATCGCTTCGATCCCTTTCTGTGCCGTTTTAAGCTTTTCCGCCTCTGGCTCTACTCCCATCACATTCACCGCAAATTTCGCAAACCGCTCAGGCTCAGCGTCCATTACATAGCGCGCCCAGCTTCCCCAGACCGCTGCAAGTCCTGCTCCGTGAGCCACATCAAACATTCCGCCCAGCTCGTGTTCCAGCTGATGGCTTGCCCAGTCTCCGCCGCCGGTTCCACATCCGGTCAGGCCGTTGTGCGAAAGACTTCCGGCCCACATCACCTCTGCCCTGGCCTGATAGTTGTCCGGCTCATTCATCAGAATCTTTGCATTTTTCATCACCGTCCGAAGCAGATGCTCACTAATGCCGTCTGTCATTTCCATATTCTCGCTATGGTTGAAATGACGCTCCATCGTATGCATCATAATGTCCACACATCCGCTGGCAGTCTGATATTTCGGCAGCGTCATGGTAAGCTCCGGGTTCATCACAGCAAACCTCGCCCGGGCATAGTTGCTGCTGTATCCCCGTTTCAGCCAGCCTTCCTCTTTCGTGATCACGGATGAATCGCTCATCTCGGATCCTGCCGCCGCAATCGTCAGCACGACGCCGATCGGGAGGCAGGCTTTCGCCGTACGTCTCTTTTCATAAAAGTCCCACACGTCCCCTTCATTTGCCACACCGTATCCAATTGCCTTGGCAGAGTCTATGACGCTTCCGCCGCCCACGGCCAGAATGAAATCTACCTGCTCTTTCCGGGCAAGCCGGATACCCTCATACACGAGAGAAAGCCTGGGATTCGGCACCACGCCTCCCAGGGAAACATAAGAAATCCCAGCCGCATCAAGCGACCGGCATATCCGTTCCAGCAGGCCGCTTCTTACCACGCTCCCGCCGCCATAATGGACCAACACTTTTTTACAGCCCTGCTCCGCTGCCAGCTGTCCCGTCTGTTCTTCCGCCCCTCTGCCAAAGATGATTTTTGTCGGTGTATAATACTGAAAATTTTCCATCTGTCCTCTCCTTCCTCTTTCTGTCTCCTTTTACAGCAACTCTTTTTCTCTTGCTTTCAGATCATAGTAGAACATATACTGCTGCATCACTCCCGCACATCCCTGATATCTCGTAAAAGGAAATCCTTCTGGGTAATGGAGCTCCAGCGCCTTTTTAATATGCGTATCCACAGGAAATGCATCCATCTGATGCAGGGCAAACAGGCAGATACAGTCTGCTACCTTGCCGCCGATTCCCGGAAGGCGCATAAGCTCTGCTCTGGCATCCTCATAGGCCATGCCTTTTAGCTTTTCCAGATCAAAATCTCCTTCCGCAGCCATCCTTGCCGTACCACAGATATATTTACTCCGGTATCCCAGCTTTAACTCCCGTAATTCCTCTTCCGACACGCCTGCCAGCGCCTCGGCATCTGGAAATGTATCGTAAAAGCCTCCCTCCGGAGTTTCTTTTCTCCTGCCATATTTTTCGCACAATGTCCGGATCAGCCCCTTGATACGGGGAATATTATTCTGCTGGGAAATAATAAATGTAATGATCATCTCCCATACGTCCTGCCTCAGGATCCGGATACCCTGTCCAAACCTGGCCGCGGCTTTCAGATATTCATCTGCTTCGTCAATTCGCCTAGCATAATCGGCATAAGACGCTGAAAGGTCAAAATATTCTTTCCATACCTCTTCGTACTCTTCCTTTGAACAGTGTAATATCGTTCTCCCCGTCTCTTCCGGCTGCCCCTGCTGTCTGACTTCAATTTTCAGATACTTGCCACCTGCCAGAAGCTCATATGTATTTTCCGATACCGGATCCAGCCGGAAACACTGCCCGGATTCACAGATCTGGGGGATTGAAAAGTAGTTATTATCGATAGTCACCATCTATCTTTTCATTCACCTCTTTACGCACTTTTTACTCCTTTGAACTTTCGGAAGCATTTTCATACATCGCCAGCTTCTTCTTAAGCTCCGCGATTTCCTGCTCCTGCTCGGAAATCTTCTCATCCTTCCTGTTAACTTCTTCTTCCCGCTCCTTCTTCAGTGCATCGATCTCCTCCTGCATTTCATCAATCATTAACTGTACCGTATTCCTGTCCAATTCACGTAACTCCTCCGAGAACATCCCCATCACCCTTTCCACATTCCGGCACAGCTCATAAATTTCCTGGTAGAGTTTTCCAAACTCCGGATACTGGTCAAGTAATGCCTCTATCGCTTCCGGATCATCTACGCTTAGGAATGTGAGCCATGCGTCCAGCTTGTTTCTAATACCTTTATTGTGCAGAAGATCCCGAAAGATGTCAAGGCAGACATAACAGAATTCCTGCAGAAGCTCAATCTCCGCGCCAGTGTCAGATACCTGAGTAAAATGGTGGATACATTCCTCCTTAAATCTCCGAAAGCTTTCCGGACTCTGTTCAAAAAATACGATTGTATATACTTTATGGATATTGCGGTAGCTAAACGCTCTTCCCCTTTCTCCACGTACGCGTTTATACTGGCGAAGGAGGAGATCCGCCGAATAACAGGCGCTTCTTTGGCCTGAAAATTTATAACCGATCTTCTGCACCTCCACATTTGCAATACTATGATCCTCCAGCTCTACCACGATATCCATAATAACCAGAGAGCTTTCGTCCGCAAGCCGTGTGGAATCATTGGGAAGTACTTGTAAAATCTTCACCTGCTGCCTTAGGATAAGAGACAATAATTCATTCAGGCGCTCTGGTGCATTTTCTGGGTTTAGGATTTCTTTGAAAAATGAATCATACAGGATTTTGACACCCCTGTTTCCGGAACAAAAATCCAGAAATTCTTCCTGCTGGCCTGATGTCCAGCTTTGAAATAATTCTTCCAGCCGCAAATTTCTCCTTATAACGAGACGGACTTCTTCTTTCGACCGAATAATCGGAAAATGAGATTTTAAAGATTTTTTCACAGACGGATTCCCCCTTTTTAGAAATATAGAATTGAAAATAAATTGGAAAATAAAACGAAATTGTTAAAACGCTTCCAATTACAGAAGCAAAGAAACTTAAGAACCGGTTTTCACCGGATAGATAGTTATAACATAGCATATCCCTAAAAGGAAAGCAATCCAAATCTGCAAAAAGCGCCGCAGTCTCACCTTCTCAAGGTGCTCCTGCGGCGCTTTGCTTTTTCACTTTCTGCTGTCTTAAGCCCTCTCGCTGTAGTGATGGGCCTCCTCCAGCATCATATCTTTTACTTTCATCAGACGAATCTGGGAGCTTCTCTCGTTCTCATCCAGCTTCATCGTGATATATTTGATGGTCTCCTGTGCTTCCGGGATGATCACATGCTCCAGTGCATTAACACGGCGTCTGGTCTTCTCGATCTCTGCCGCCATCAGCTGGCACGCTTTCTCCCTCTCCGCAAGCTTTAACATATCCGGCAGGATATCTGCCAGGGATTTTACCGCTCCATCCAGATCGCTGGACGTAAAAGCAAATCCGTAAGAGTAAATATCGTTTGCGTCTGCCGTCCTGGTCTTTGTCTCAAACACCGGAATATTAACGCTCATGACATTTTTCTTATCTACTCCCAGGCTTACTTCCTGCTTCGGCGCCATCAAAGCCGTATTCAGAGTTGCCTCATCCATTCCGGCTTTCGCAATGACAAAGTTCTTATTTGCAGAGAGGATCCCGGCTTCTACCTTCTGGCGCAGTTCCATGTTCTCCTTCGCCATCTCCAGGAACTGACGCATCAGCTCGTCACGTTTATCCTTCAGAAGCTTATGACCCCTTCTGGCGGTAGCAAGCTTTCTTTTGGTTTTTGTCAGTTCCATACGGGTAGGCGTGATCTGCGTAGATGCCATATATCTGCCTCCTTTTCATACTACGCCATGCCCGGCTCGATTCCGCTTCCGCTTCATCTCGCTGGAGGGCATACGCCCTATACATCCGCCCAGGTGTATCCATCTGCAGGCAAGCCTGCATGGCTACACCTGTACGTCTGTGCATGGCTTATTGTTTACCATAGTACATATCTAAGAACTTGTCATCGATACGTTTCAGCTCGGATCTTGGCAGGATGGACAGTAACTTCCATCCGATCTCCAGCGTCTCTTCGATAGACCGGTCTGTATTGTAGCCCTGGTTTACATATTCCTTTTCAAAAGCGTCTGCAAACTGAGCGTAGATCAGGTCGATCTCTGTCAGAGCCGCCTCTCCTAAGATGGTCATCAGCTCTTTTGCGTCTTTACCACGGGAGTAAGCCGCAAACAGCTGGTTCATGGTGTTGGAGTGGTCTGCTCTTGTCTTGCCCTCGCCGATACCTTTGTCCTTCAGACGGGACAGGGACGGCAGCACGTCGATCGGCGGCTGGATGCCCTTGCGGTACAGGTCACGGCTAAGGATTACCTGTCCCTCGGTGATGTATCCTGTCAGGTCAGGAATCGGATGGGTCTTATCATCTTCCGGCATGGTCAGGATCGGGATCATGGTGATACTTCCGATCTTGCCTCTCTGACGTCCGGCACGCTCATACATCTGAGCCAGGTCAGTGTACATGTATCCAGGATATCCACGGCGTCCCGGGACCTCCTTTTTCGCTGCGGAGATCTCACGGAGAGCGTCCGCATAGTTTGTAATATCTGTCAGGATGACCAGTACGTGCATATCCTTTTCGAACGCCAGGTACTCTGCTGCCGTCAGCGCCATACGCGGCGTGGAAATACGCTCTACCGCCGGGTCATTTGCCAGGTTGACGAACAGGACAGTTCTGTCAATGGCTCCTGTCTCTTTAAAGGATTCTACGAAGAAGTTGGATTCTTCGAATGTGATACCCATAGCTGCGAATACAACGGCGAAGTTTTCATCTTTGCCGCGTACCTTTGCCTGTCTTGCGATCTGGGCCGCCAGCTGTGAATGTGGCAGACCGGAACAGGAGAAGATCGGCAGCTTCTGTCCACGTACCAGGGTGTTCAGTCCGTCTATGGCTGACACACCGGTCTGGATGAACTCGGAAGGATATACACGGGCCGCCGGGTTCATAGGCAGACCATTGATATCTCTTCTTTCTTCCGGAAGGATTTCCGGTCCGTCGTCGATAGGGCGTCCCAGTCCGTCAAAGACACGTCCCAGCATATCTCCGGATACGCCAAGCTCCATGCTGCGTCCCAGGAAACGTACTTTACTGTTGCTTAAGTTGATGCCGGCAGCATTTTCATAGAGCTGTACAACTACATTGTCTCCGTCTACTTCCAGCACCTTGCAGCGGCGCTTCTCGCCGTTTGCAAGCTCGATCTCGCCCAGCTCGTCGTAGGCTACGCCTTCGACTCCTTTTACCATCATCAGCGGTCCGGCAACTTCCTGTATGGTTCTATATTCTTTTGGCATAATTAGAAGTCCTCCTTCCCGAATGCACCGGCGATCTCTTCACTCAGTTCATTCATGATCTTTTCATACTCGGTCTCGATATTCTCTACCGTAGTATATTTATAACGGCCGATCTTTTCTCTGACATCCATGCTAAGCAGCACTTTCATGGAAGCGCCCTTGTTCAGAGCTTCTAAGGACTGCTCATAGAACGCCAGCACCAGTTTCATCATCAGATACTGTTTCCGGAGTGGCGTATAGGTATCTACTTCATGGAAGGAGTTCTGGTGCAGGAAGTCTTCACGGATAGATCTTGCAGCTTCCATTTTCAGACGGTCTGTCGGCGACAGGGCATCCATACCTACCATCTGCACGATCTCTTCCAGCTCTGCCTCGTCCTGCAGAAGGCTCATCATCTTCTGACGGTCTTCCATCCAGTCCTCTGCCACCGTGCTGTTAAACCAATCGCTGACATTATCCAGATACAAGGAGTAGCTGGTCAGCCAGTTGATGGCCGGGAAATGTCTCTTGTATGCCAGGTTGGAATCCAGTCCCCAGAATACCTTTACGATACGGAGGGTTGCCTGGGATACTGGCTCGGAAGTATCACCACCCGGAGGAGATACGGCTCCGATTACGGACAGGGAACCTTCTCTTCCCTCTTTTCCAAGAGAAACCACGTGTCCGGCTCTTTCATAGAACTCTGCCAGACGGGATCCTAAGTATGCCGGGTAACCTTCCTCACCAGGCATCTCTTCCAGACGTCCTGACATCTCTCGAAGTGCCTCTGCCCAACGGGATGTAGAGTCTGCCATCAATGCTACAGAATATCCCATGTCACGGAAATACTCTGCAATCGTAATACCTGTATAAATAGATGCCTCACGGGCTGCGAAAGGCATATCGGATGTGTTCGCGATCAGAACGGTTCTTTCCATAAGGGAACGTCCTGTCTTCGGATCCTTCAGTTCCGGGAACTCATTCAGAACGTCTGTCATCTCATTTCCACGCTCTCCACAACCGATGTAAACTACGATGTCAGCTTCTGCCCATTTTGCAAGCTGATGCTGGATAACTGTCTTACCGCTTCCGAAAGGACCCGGAACGGCTGCAACTCCACCTTTTGCAATTGGGAAAAATGTATCAACAACACGCTGTCCTGTTACAAGCGGTGCATCCAGCGGTAGTTTCTTCACATATGGACGTCCTGTACGAACCGGCCATTTCTGCATCATTGTCAGCTCTTTGTCTCCGTCCTTCGTCTCCAGAACTGCAACAACTTCTTCTACCGTAAATTCACCGGATTTGATCTCTTTGACTGTTCCGCTTACTCCATAAGGAACCATGATCTTCTGCTCAACAACTGCTGTCTCCTGAACAGTACCGAGCACATCTCCCGCTCCAACTTCTTCTCCGACTTTTGCAACCGGAACAAATTCCCATTTCTTGTCTCTCTTCAGGGAAGCAACTTCAACACCACGCTGTAAGTTATTTCCCGAAATCTTCATAATATCATCCAGAGGACGCTGGATACCATCATAAATGCTTGTGATCAGACCAGGGCCAAGTTCTACTGACATTGGTGCCCCTGTTGATTCTACCGGTTCTCCCGGTCCAAGTCCTGATGTTTCTTCGTATACCTGAATTGATGCCTCATCACCGTGCATCTCGATGATCTCTCCAATCAGACGCTTTTCACTAACACGTACAACGTCACGCATGTTAGCATCTCGCATTCCGGATGCGATGACCAGCGGTCCTGCTACTTTTTTAATCGTACCTGTACTCATTTGGACGAATCACCCTCCATTTCTTATTTTATTGTTGCGAAAACAGAATATCAGAACCGACAGCCACTTCCACAGACTTCTTAACGCCCGCGACTCCTGCTCCCGTATTACCGGCAATGCCAGGAATCTGGATGATCGCCGGGATGATTTCTTCCTGATATCTTGCAATTTCATGTTTTAACTGATCGGCCCAGGCTTCTGTAATATAAATAATTCCGTAACCACCTGTTGCCAGTTTGTGAAGCTCTTCGGCAGCTTCTTCATGGGTAGTAACCGGAAATGTGTCAAGCCCCAGTGTAGCAAAGCCGTAGATGCTGTCATAATCGCCTAATACTGCAATCTTATACATACATTTCCCTTACCCTTTCCCGAATAGAATCATCCGGCAGGTCGTTAAGCTTACCGGAAAGAATGATTCGTACCGTTTTTATTTCATTCTGTCTTGCAATTACATAGGCAATTACCGGTCCTATTGTAAATGCATTATATTTCTGCGGGCTGATCGTCTGGATGATCCGGTTGTCGCACCACCGTTCAAATGCGGATGGAGATTCCAGAAGTGCCTGCGCACCTTCTGCATATGCCGTTCCCATCAGATAATCACGAAGCGCTTCCTTACCGGAAAGTGCCGCTTTGGAAAGCTGATCCACACTGACACTGTCGCACTCCGCCATTGCCCTTTTCATAAAATCTATAGATTTCGCGGTTTTCTGTGATCGCACTGCAATCTTAATATCTGCAACTGCAACCGTTGATTCTGCATAATCCCGGATGATCTGGGCTTTTGACGCTTTACCTGCCGCATATACGGCATCCAGCGTTGCTCTGTCGATCATCACGTCGCACAACTGACCATCTCTTGTATGAAGCAGTGTCTCATAAGCATCCGCTGCCACATGCTGCATGTAGTCCGGAAGTCTGGTAAACGCTTTCTCTCTTACGATCTCCAGCATCTCATCCCCCGGAATCGCTACATCATCATAGAAAATGTGCCGGTTCTTTTCCTCCGTGCATACTTCCTTGATCGCAGCTTTCAGATTATGGAAAAGTTTTGGATAGGAAAGTACTGCAAAGTTCTCCATGTCAATGGAAAGATCCTTCACTACCTCCCAGATCTTCTCTTCCTCTCTGGTCAGTATCGCCTCTGCATCTCCGGAAGTATCTGTGCCTCCCCACCCCTTCTCTTCCAGGAACTGCAGGCACTGATGATAATTCTGGCATGCAATCAGCTGGTCGATCGTGCTGTTTGAAAACAGTGACACTTCCAGTGCACGTATGCGCGCAACCGCGTAGGTATACTGTTCACTCATGTTACTTCCTCCTGTCACGCGTTACGCAAATAATATATGGTATACTTTGTCAGACAATTCGTCTTTTTTCTCATCGAACATTGCCTGTAAAGTACAGTTCTCTTCTATCCCGCCATAGGCAAGAACAAATCCATTCTCAATCTTTCTTTCTTCTGCGGAAATCTTAAGGCTTCCGCCTTTGTCCCGCGCAGTGTTCTCCACTGCATTTTTAAAGTCGTCAGACATTCTCTGGAGATCTCCTGCGGAAAAGAAGATTTCTCCGTCCTGCGGCAATGCATATCTTGCAAGTAATTTTAATAAAACTCCAAAATACTCTTCCTCATTCATAGACTCCAGAGACTGATATGCCTTATCCAGCACGTTCTGGATCATCTCCTGTTTTGCTGCCAGAAGTTTTGTTCTTCTCTGCAGATCAATGGAAGATGCCGTACGCTCTTTGTAATTCACTGTATCCAGTTCGGATTTGTGGGCAATCGTCTCGGAAATCTTCTTAGCATCTGCCTCAGCCTGCGCTACAATCTCGTCCGCTTTTGCCTTTGCTTCTGCAATCTTGCTGTCTGCTGCCGCTTTTGCTTCATCCAGGATCTGACTTTTTATTTTTTCTAATCCTGTCATCGCTTCTTTGCTCCTTCCTGTTTTATACCTGAATTGCTGTTACTGCCAGAATAGAAATCAGGAGTGCAAGAATTGCGTATGTCTCAACCATTGCAGGGAACAGCATTGCTTTACCGAACTGATCCGGCTTCTTTGCTCCGATTCCGATTGCTGCCGCTGCTGTCTGTCCCTGTGCTTTACCAGAGATCAGTCCAACGATTCCGATTGGCAGACATGCTGCAAGGATCAGAAGTCCTGTCTGTGGATCAAGATCTGCTGCGCCGCCGCCAAGGAGACCAATCTTGGATAATGTAATGAAACCAACCAGCAGTCCGTAAATTCCCTGTGTACCAGGAAGCAGCTGCATGATCAATACTTTTGCAAATTTGCTAGGGTCTTCTGTTACAACTCCGGATGCTGCCTGACCTGCGATACCAACTCCGATTGCTGATCCTGCTCCTGCGAGAAATACTGCTACTGCTGCGCCAAGTAACGCATATACAAGTCCTAAATTACTCCAAATACTCATGATAAAGTTTCCTCCTTAATATCTACATATTTTGTATCTGTTTCAAACGGTTCAAACGGCCGTCCGCCGCCTTCATAGAATTTTCCACCAGGACTTCCACAACTGCTTTCTGGAATGAGGCCGCAATATCTGCAGGGTCATAGCTTTCCCCTTTCATTTTGCAGCCATTGATATAGTTAAGTACTGCTGACTTCAGTCCGCTGAAACTGAAGTCATACTCTGCTCCTTCGATGTGCGCTTTTGGAAATGAAACCGCATCCGGGTTTCCTTCCTTCGCGATCCGGTCTATTTTCGGGCCGCCGGGATATCCCAGGCCGATAGCTCTTGCCACTTTGTCATAGGCCTCTCCGGCGGCATCATCTCTTGTTCTTCCCAGAATCTCATAATTTCCGTAATCTCTTACGAGAACAAGATGCGTGTGTCCGCCTGACGCGACCAGGCATAAAAAGGGCGGTTCCAGATCCGGATGCTCAATATAATTCGCTGAAATATGCCCCTCTATATGGTGCACCCCGACCAGAGGCAGATTTCTCGCATACGCAATGGCTTTTGCTTCAGCCACACCGACCAGAAGCGCACCCACAAGGCCCGGTCCATATGTCACCGCCACAGCGTCAATATCATCCAGAGTGACGTCCGCCTCTTTC
>OGQQ01001231.1_pt1 | contig 20704 bp, 16 predicted proteins | sample 1553281 | NCBI WGS metagenome assembly OGQQ01 (sample SAMEA2579937, study PRJEB22360) | human gut metagenome | biome: human gut; feature: human-associated habitat; material: faeces | place: Denmark | collected 2008/2010 | reverse complement strand
CTTAGCTCCGTAAGGAGCGGGACTGGAGCATCGAAGATGCGACGAGTGCGCATGTAGGTGGGGTGGCTGTGAATTGCCGCAATCAGGAAATCTGGCTCTCCAGCACTTCCTCTGCTTTTTTGAGGGCAGCTTCGATACCGGAGGGGTCTTTTCCTCCTGCCTGTGCCATATTCGGGCGTCCTCCGCCGCCTCCGCCGACTAAGCCCGCTATCGCTTTCACGAGATTTCCCGCGTGAGCTCCCTGCTTCATGGCGCCCTCTGTGGCAGTCGCCATAAGACTCACTCTGCCGTCTGTACCGGATGCGAGCACAACAACTCCCTCGCCCAATTTTTCTTTCATCTGGTCGCCCAGCTCGCGCAGACCGTTCATATCCACACCGTCAATCTTAGCCGCCAGCAGCTTCACGCCTTTGACTTCTTTCACCTGGTTCAAGATATCTCCCGCTGCTTCCTGTGCCATTTTACTCTTTAAGCTCTCGACTTCTGAATGGAGAGATTTGTTCTCGGACAGCATGTGCGCAATCTTGTCGGACAGGGTATCCGGCGTACCTTTTAAAAGCGCTGCCGCCTCTTTTATCTTCTTCTCCAGATTGTCGTAATATTTCATCAGCCCTTCGGACGTCAGCGCCTCGATTCTTCTCACACCTGCGGCAACGCCTGTCTCAGAAAGAATCTTGAACGCCATAATCTCGCTGGTATTCTTCACATGCGTACCGCCGCAGAACTCGATGGAGAATCCATCCATATCCACCACGCGCACGATGTCACCGTATTTTTCGCCAAACAATGCCTGGGCGCCTGTCTTCTTGGCTTCCTCGATGGGCATGTTCTTCACATGCACGGGAAGGGCATTGGCAATCTGCTCATTGACGATAGTCTCCACCTTCTCCAGTTCTTCCGGTGTCATAGCGGAAAAATGGGTAAAGTCAAAGCGCAGTCTGTCCTCATTGACGCTGGAACCCGCCTGCTCTACATGGGTACCCAGAACCGTACGCAGCGCTTTCTGCAAAAGATGGGTAGCGCTGTGGTTCCTTGCAGACAGAGCACGCTTCTTCGCATCAACCTTAAGTGTCGCCGTATCGGACACCTTAATCATACCGCGGGTCACTTTCCCCACATGTCCGATTTTGCCGCCTAAGAGCTTAATCGTATCCTCCACCTCGAACTCTCCATCCGGTGTGGTGATGATGCCTGTATCCGCCTCCTGACCGCCGCTGGTGGCATAGAAGGGCGTCTCCTTCACAAAGACGGTTCCACTCTCCCCGTCAGACAGGGCATCCACCACTTCTGTCTCGGAAGTGAGCACGATGACTTCAGACTCCCAGCTCAGATTGTCATATCCCACGAAGGAACTGGTGACACTGGGGTCAATGGACTCGTAGACTGTCACGTCCGCGCCCATATAGTTAGTCACTTCTCTTGCATCTCTGGCTGTCTTTCTCTGGATTTCCATGGCTGCCTGGAATCCTTCTTCATCAACGCTTAAGTTTTTCTCCTCCAGGATTTCTTTCGTCAAATCCAGAGGGAATCCGTAAGTATCATATAATTTAAACGCCTCCGCGCCTTCTAACACGTTTTGTCTTTTCTCTTCCATATGAGAAATCATCTCTGAGAGTATGCCAAGTCCCTGATCAATGGTCTTGTTGAACTGCTCTTCCTCTTTGGCAATGACTTTCAAAATAAACTCCCGTTTCTCCTCCAGCTCCGGATAACCGTCTTTGGAGCCGGCAATCACGGTCTTGGCCAGTTCCGGCAGAAATCCCTTGGAGATATTCAAAAGACGCCCGTGACGGCAGGCACGCCGAAGCAGACGGCGCAGCACATAACCGCGTCCCTCGTTGGAGGGCATGATTCCGTCTGAAATCATAAAGGTGACGGAACGGATGTGGTCCGTGATGACACGGATGGATACATCCTTATCGTACTCTTTTCCATATTCCACCTCTGCCAGGCGGCACACATGGTCGCGGAGCGCTTTGATGGTATCCACATCAAAGATGGAATCCACATCCTGCACGACCACAGCCAGACGCTCCAGCCCCATGCCGGTGTCAATGTTTTTCTGTTCCAATTCCGTATAGTTTCCATTGCCGTCATTGTCAAACTGGGTAAAGACATTATTCCAGATTTCCATGTAGCGGTCGCACTCGCATCCCACCGTACAGTCCGGTTTACCGCAGCCGTATTTCTCTCCCCTGTCGTAATAGATTTCTGAACAGGGTCCGCAGGGACCGGAACCGTGCTCCCAGAAATTGTCTTCCTTGCCGAATTTGAATATCCGCTCCGCCGGAATTCCCATATCCTTATTCCAGATGTCAAACGCTTCATCGTCATCCAGATAGACAGACGGATAAAGTCTGTCCGGGTCAAGCCCTACAGTCTCGGTCAGAAATTCCCAGGACCATTTGATTGCTTCCTTTTTAAAGTAATCCCCGAAAGAGAAATTCCCGAGCATCTCGAAAAAGGTCCCGTGCCGCGCTGTCTTTCCTACATTTTCAATATCTCCGGTACGGATACATTTCTGGCAGGTGGTGACCCGCTTCCTGGGCGGTATCTCCTGCCCGGTAAAATAAGGCTTTAATGGTGCCATTCCGGAATTGATGAGCAACAGGCTCTTATCATTGTGCGGCACCAGGGAGAAGCTCTTCATGGCAAGATGGTCCTTGCTCTCAAAGAACTCCAAAAACATCTTTCTCAATTGATTTACTCCATACGGCTGCATTCTCTCTCCTCCTGGTTTCTTTCGTTTCCTTTTACGCTTATATTATTTCAGTTCAATCTCTTCCAACTCTTTTGCCGGAATCGACTTGCTGGAATTTTTCACATAGGCTGCCAAATCCTTCTTCGCTGTCGCCACGGGGATATTGGTTCCCGCTCCTGCGATACATCCGCCCGGACAACCCATACCTTCAATCAGACACCCGTTCATGCGTCCTGCCTTGGCGAGCGTCAAAATTTTCTTACACTCTGCCAGACCCTCGGCGTGCTCAATGTTGACCTGCACGTCCGGATAATATTCATTGATACATTTCTCAATAGCTTCCGCGACACCGCCTGCGCAGCCATAACCACGCCCTGCTCCGGTCGCGTCGTGGAAGGAAGACTCTGCCTCATACTTCGTCAAATCGATGCCTTTGGCGTCAAACATCGCCTGCATCTCCTCAAAGGTCACGACAAAATCCACATCACTTCTCACGCTTCTTCTGGAAGCCTCTAATTTCTTGGACGCGCAAGGTCCGAGGAAGACCACCTTCGCGTTGGGATGCTCCTGTTTGATGGTCCTGGCTGTCGCCACCATAGGGGTGAGTTCCTGGGAAATCTGGTCAATGACATCCGGGAAGAATTTCTTCGCCATCACCGCCCAGGACGGACAGCAAGAGGTCAAAAGGAAGGGCAGTTCCCCTGTCACTACCTTCTCCACATAGTGATGTGCCTCCGCGATAGCACCGATATCCGCGCCCAGAGCCACTTCATACACTTCCGAGAATCCCAGTTCCCGAAGGGCTGCCTTGATGTTTCTCGGCGTGATGTTCTTTCCAAACTGTCCTACAAAGGCAGGCGCAATCTCCGCTACAATCTCCTCGCCCTCGGAGAGCGCACGCGCCAGCTGGAAAATCTGGGATTTATCGGAAATCGCTCCAAACGGACAGCTTACCATACACATTCCGCAGGAAACGCATTTGTCATTGTCGATAAAAGCACGTCCGTATTTGTCGGAAATAATGGCGTTCACCCCGCACGCTTTCTGGCAGGGACGCTCTTTTTTCGCGATGGCATCATACGGGCAGACGGACTTACATCTTCCACACTTGATACACTTCTCCTGGTCGATATAGGAGCGTCCATTCACCATGGAAATGGCTCCCTTGGGACAGACCTCCTGGCAGGGGTGTGCCAGACAGCCTTTGCAGACGTTGCTCACCTCATATTTATTCTCCTCGCAGCTCTCACACGCGGAAGGAATCACCTGCATAAGCGGCGGCTCATAGTATTTTTCAGAAATGTTGCTCGCCTCCACGCCGGCAGTCAGATGGACCGGTTTGTTCTCCGGGCGCAGGGAAAGTCCCATCGCCAGCCTTAAACGCTCCCTCACGATGGCGCGGGAACGATAGGTGCTCTCTCTGTATTTCTGTGTATCATCATTGACGATTTCGTAAGGAATCGCCTCCATATCATCCAGCAAAGTCTTAGCGTCAGCCTTGAACCCTAATTTGGCAACCTCTGTAAACACCCGTCTGCGAATCGCTCTGACCGGGGTCTGCAATCCTCTCATCATAGATATTCATCCTCCTGATTTCTCTCCTATGCCCTAAGGCATATGTTTCCTTGTATTTTTCCTCTAACAAATATAACGCCCTGTTAAAACATTGTCAACACGCCGGACGCAGAAAATAGCCCAATCTGTTGTATAAAAACCCATACACCCGGCAAACCTTATGCAACCCCGGGTGAATCTGCATAAAGCCTGCTATGATTTTCCAAAGAGCTTCTGCGCGTAGTAGACGGACTGCATAGCGTCCTTTCCATAGAAATCCGCCCCTATCATATCGGCGTAGTCCTGATTTAAGACCGCACCTCCCACCATCACCTTGCAGGACGGTGCCTTTTTCCTTAAGAGAGCGATGGTCTCTTCCATACTCACCACAGTGGTCGTCATCAGCGCACTCAATCCCACCAGACGGATATCCCGGGCGAGCACTTCCTCCACAATCCGCTCCGGAGGCACATCTTTCCCCAAATCAATCACATCAAAGCTGTAATTCTCCAGCAGCACCTTCACGATGTTCTTTCCGATGTCGTGGATGTCACCCTTGACCGTGGCGAGCACAATCTTTTCTTTCTTCTCCCCGGTCTCACCGCCTGCGGCAATCTTCTCTTTCAATACCGCGAACGCGCTCTTTGCCGCCTCCGCGCTCATGAGAAGCTGGGGCAGAAAGACGGTGCCTTTCTCAAAGCCCTTCCCCACATTATCCAGCGCCGGAATCATGTACTGATTGATGATGTCAAGAGGCGCTTCTGTCTCAAGGAGAGCGGAAGCAATCCCATGCGCCTCCTCTTTCAGACCTTTTTCGATGGCCGCTTTCAGTGTCATCTGCTCTGTGCCGGAAGGAGATGCCACTCCCTGTGTCTGAGGGGTATTGGCATATCTGCTGATATACCCCTCGCAGTTGGCATCCAGATTCATCAGCGCATGATAGGCATACCAGGATTTCATCATATCCTCAGAAGCGGGATTGATGATACCGGCGCTCAACCCGTTTGCCATCGCCATGGTATAAAACGCCGCGTTGATGACCGGGCGGCTGGGAAGTCCGAAGGAGATATTGGAAACCCCCAGCACAGTATTGACCTTCAGTTCATCCCGCAGCCTTCGCAGTGTTTCCAGGGTCACCACCGCGCCTTCCGGCTCGGAACTGATAGTCATCGCCAGTGCATCGATGACAATATCTTTCTTTTCAATCCCATACTTTGCCGCCTCACGAATGATTTTCTTGGCAATCTCCACTCTTCCCTCTGCCGTTGCCGGGATTCCCTTTTCATCCAGGGTCAGACCGATTACCACACCGCCGTATCTGGCAATCAGAGGGAAGACGGCGTCCATGGATTCCTGCTTTCCGCTGACGGAATTGACCATCGCCTTTCCATTATAGATGCGAAGCGCAGTCTCCAACGCCCGGATGTCCACCGTGTCAATCTGCAAAGGAAGGCTGGTGACACTCTGCAGCTCCTCCACCACTTCCCGCATCATCGCCGGTTCATCGATATCCGGCAGTCCCACATTCACATCCAAAATATGGGCGCCTTTGTCCTGCTGCATGATGCCTTCCTTTAAAATATAGTCCAAATCGTGGTCTTTTAACGCCTGTTTGAATTTCTTCTTTCCCGTGGGGTTGATGCGCTCTCCGATGATTTTGGTGCCCTCCCCCAGAAAGACTGCCTGCCCGTAGGAGGACACCACCGTGAAATTCTTCTTCTCCACCGGTTTTACGGTCCGCTCTTTTAAGTGCTGTGTCATCGCCCGGATATGTTCCGGTGTGGTTCCGCAGCAGCCGCCGACCACCGCCGCGCCCTTTTTGACAATATCCTCCATGATTTCCGCAAATTCTTGCGGATTCACATCATAGAAGGTCTTCCCATCCTTTTGCTTAGGCAGTCCGGCATTGGGCTTTACGATGACCGGGAGAGAGGTATAGGCAAGAATCTCCTCCAGCACCGGCAGCATCTGCCCCGGTCCCATGCCGCAGTTGATGCCCAGGGCATCCACCTTGAGCCCTTCGAGAAGCGCGACCACCGCGGGCACATCTGCCCCGGTCAGAAGCTTCCCTCTCTCGTCAAAAATGGTGGTGGCAAAGACCGGGAGGTCTGTATTTTCCTTTGCCGCCAGCACTGCCGCCTTCAGCTCGTAAGTGTCGCTCATGGTCTCGATGTGGATACAGTCCACCCCTGCCTCAGCGCCATATAGGATGGCTTCCTTAAACGCCTCATAAGCTCTCTCAAACTCTAAATCTCCCATGGGCTTTAGAAGCTTCCCGGTCGGTCCCACATCCAGCGCCGTGTAAATTTTATGTCCCGGCGCAGCCTCCTTCACCGCCTCTTTCGCCTGCTTCACCGCCGCGGCGATGATTTCTTTTAAGGAAACCGCCTCATCGTGGAACTTCAGAGCATTCGCCCCGAATGTGTTGGTCAGTATGATATCACTGCCCGCCTCGATATAGGTACGGTGAATCTTCCTCACTGCCTCCGGGCGGCGGATATTCCACGTCTCCGGCAGTTCTCCGGGCAGAAGCCCTTCTTCCTGCAGAAGCGTCCCCATCCCTCCGTCAAAAAACAGCAGTTCCTTTCCCAAACGTTTACGTATCATAGTATGCCCTTTCTATTCTGTCTGTATCTTTCGTCTTTTCTTATGCGTCCCGCCTGTATGCGCAGTCTTTCTTCCCGCAGGATTCGCAGCCCTTGATGTGGCAGTTCTCCTCAGTCAGGCTGACTCCAATCAACGCTGTGACAGATTTTGTCGGCGTCATCATGTAGCTGTCCGTCATGGTCAGCCCGATAGTCTTGGCGCAGTCTAACATCCGCATAATCGGCTCCTGATAGGAAATATCAAAATCCCCATATCCGGGGCTGAAACGGGGGCGCAGAAATTTCCCTTCTTCTTTCAGTTTCTCCCCTATGGCTCTCTGGCATGTATCGCAGTACTCCTCTAAAAGCGCGGCAGCACACGCCTGCAGCGTGACTGCCTTTGCCATATCAAGCCGGGAATATCTGGCGATGAGGCGGTCCACCTCAATCCCCAGAGTGGCGCCAAAGAGAATGACGGATGCACATCCTCTCAGATTTTTCCCCAGATTCCTGCTTATAATCTTTACATTTCCCGCCATCATTTCCGTGTCGCTCATTTGGCTGAAATCAAAAATACGATAGATGGATTTCGGGCTCGCAGCCTGTTCCAAATTCCCAAAGGAATCTGAAATCATGGCGAGGGTCTGTTCATCTACCGCATTTCTGCCAAATCCCAGGTACCGTATGGTCTCTCTGACTTTCCTGTCCATCCCGTCACCCCTGGCATTTTACAATCTCAGATAAATTCCGCATGATAGCCGCCGCAATCTCCGGTTTATTCATCGAGTATATGTGGATGTTTCTCACGCCGTTGGCGAGCAGGTCGATAATCTGGTCCGTGGCATAGGCGATACCCGCCTGCTTCATCGCCTCCGGGGAACCGCCGAAGCGGTCGAGGATGGATAAGAATCTGCGCGGGAAAACAGTACCGGAGAGTTCCTGGCTGCGCTTCATCTGGGCGGCGCTGGTGATGGGCATGATGCCCGGCAGCACCGGAACTGTAATCCCCGCCTCACGGATGCGGTACAGGAAATTATAGTGGATGTCATTGTCAAAAAACATCTGGGTCGTCAGAAAATCCACACCGCAGTCCACCTTCTGTTTCAGATACTTGATATCGTCCACCTTGTGCTCATTCTCCACATGTCCCTCCGGATAGCACGCCGCTCCGATACAAAAATCGCCGTGCTTTTTAATCTCCTGCACCAGCTCGTAGGCGTAATGGAACCGCTCCCCGGATGGGAACTGCATACCCGCAGGAATATCCCCGCGCAGGGCGAGGATATTCTCAATGCCGAGTTCTTTTAGATTGCCGATGACCTGGCGCACCTCCTCTTTCGTCGAGGAGACGCAGGTTAAATGCGCCAGGCTCTCTACCTTTAAATCTTCCCGGATGTGGGAAGCAATCTTTGCCGTATTCTTGCTCGTACCGCCCCCGGCGCCGTAAGTCACACTGATGAATGCCGGGTTCAGTTCCGCTATCTTATCGGTGGCTGTCAGTACTTTTTCAAATCCATCATCTGTCTTCGGAGGAAATACCTCAAAGGAGATGTGAATCTTCTCTTCTCTTAATCTGTCAATAATCTTCATGTAAGTCTCCTAAACGCTGTCGTTTTCTCTTCTGTTTTCAAGACTCGCCTGCGAGTCTTGGCGCGGGATATGGGAATCTGCTGCTATTCGCCGATGAGGCTCTTGTACAAATCTTCATACTGCCTTGCGGAATTTTTCCAGGAGAAATCCTTCTCCATGGCGCGCTCTACAATCTTATTCCAGTCTCTCTTCTTGTCATAGTAGATGTGCTCCGCATAGCGGATGGTATTGAGCATCTCATGGGCGTTGTAATTGGCAAAGCTGAATCCCGTGCCCGTCTTCTCGTACTCATTGTACGGTTCCACTGTATCTTTGAGTCCGCCGGTTTCCCTTACGATGGGAAGTGTTCCGTATCTTAAACTCATCAACTGGCTCAAGCCGCATGGCTCGAACAGCGATGGCATAAGGAACGCATCGCAGGATGCGTAAATCTTGTGGGAAAGTTCATCGGAATAATAGATATTCGCTGAAACCTTCCCCGAATACTTCCAGGCGAAATGGCGGAACATATTTTCATATCTTACTTCTCCTGTTCCAAGCGCCACAATCTGCACAGCGTCCTGGCACAGTTCATCCATCACATAGGCTATCAAATCAAAGCCCTTCTGGTCTGTCAGACGGGAGACGATGCCAATCATCATCACGTGGGAATCCTTCTCAAGTCCCAGTTCCTCCTGCAGCGCCAGCTTGTTCGCGACTTTATTTTTCCGGAAGGTGTCTACCGTAAATTTCTTGGCAATCCGGTTGTCCAAAAACGGGGAGTAGTCCTCATAATCCAGACCATTCACAATACCGCAAAGGTCATTGGACCTGGCAGCCATCAGCCCGTCCAGCCCCTCTCCGAAGAACGGAGTCTTTATCTCCTCAGCATAGGTCTGACTGACTGTCGTCACCTTATCGGCATAGACGATACCGCCTTTTAAGAGGTTTGCATCCTTGTACGCCTCCATCTTGTCCGGCACGAAATAGTACTCCGGAAGCCCTGTAATCTCCCGCACCGTCTTCGTATCCCACACACCCTGGAACTTCAGGTTATGTATCGTCATAATCGTCTTGATTCCACGGTAGTACTCTCCCATATAACGGAAATTATCGAGATATACAGGTATCAGACCTGTCTGCCAGTCGTGACAGTGGATGAGGTCCGGGCGGAAATCAATGACCGGAAGGATACTCAGCACTGCTTTTGAGAAAAAGGCGAATTTCTCAATGTTCCACTTGGGATCTCCGTCATAGGGCGCAAATCCGCTGAAGTAGTGCTCATTATCAATAAAATAAAAGGTAATCTTATCCTGTACGTATTTGAGGATGCCCACGTACTGGTCCTGCCCCGCGATGTTCATGTAGAAATGGTTCACATATTCTAACTTATCCTTCCACTCCTGCTTCATACAGCTGTATTTGGGCAGCACAACACGGGTATCATATTTCTTCCTGTCAAAATATTTCGGCAGCGACCCTACAACATCCGCAAGACCGCCTGTCTTGATAAAAGGCACACATTCCGAAGATGCAAATAAAATGTTTTTCATCTTTTCCCCTCCGCTTCAAGGTATTTAAAGAACAATCTCTATTGTAGTCCATTATACCTCATTTTCCCTGTAATGAAAAGATTTAATTCCTCAGTACTCTTCGCATGTCAATTCCTGTGTTTGTACTCCAGTTGGATGGTATCGGCAATCAGCGCGATAAACTCGGAATTGGTCGGTTTTCCCTTGCCCGTGCTCACAGTATAGCCGAACAGTTCATCCAGGGTATCCAATTTTCCTCTGTTCCACGCCACCTCAATGGCATGGCGGATAGCGCGCTCCACTCTGCTGGAGGTTGTCTGGTATTTCTTCGCCACTGTCGGATAGAGTACTTTCGTGATGGCGTTCAGGACATCCATGTCATCCACCGCCATGATGATGGCATCACGCAGGTAATGATAACCCTTGATGTGGGCGGGGATTCCAATCTCGTGCAGCATATTGGTGACACGGTTCTCCAAATCCTCCTTGTGTACTTCCGATTCTCCCTTCGTATCTTCAGTTTTTTTCTCAAAATTTCGGAACATTTTTCTGACGGATTTTATCCGGTTCAACAACATCTCGTTGTTAAACGGCTTCATGATGTAGTAATTTGCGCCTTTGTTGAAGGCATCTTCTGTGATTTTTTCCTGCCCGACCGCTGTTACGACAATAAAATAGGGCCGCTTATTCACCATTTTGTCCTGGCTGACACGTTCCATCACGGTCAGTCCATCCATCTTCGGCATTATCAGGTCAAGAAGAACGACATCCGGCTGTTTATTCCTGATGATCTGACACATCTCTTCACCATTCTTTGCCTTGCCCACCACATTCAATTCCTTGTCCATGTTGATAATCTCTTCCATCAAGTCCAGGATTCTCTGATTATCATCAGCGATGGCAACACTCAAATGTTCCATATCTCCTTCTCTCCTTTAGACAGAAACCTTACTTGAAAACGCCACAATGCTTATTATATCTACACGCCTATGCAGAATCAAGGAGAATTTGTTGCACTAATTCGACATCACTTCGACAAAAATTTACTCTGCCTCTTTCAGCATATTTTCGATAAAAATCCCATAGCCTTTTGTCGAATCTTGTACGAACACATGGGTCACCGCCCCAATCAGCTTCCCATTCTGGATAATGGGACTTCCGCTCATCCCCTGTATGATGCCGCCGGTCTTCTCAAGCAGCGCTTCGTCTGTCACCTGTATGACCAGTCCCTTGTTGATTTCACTGCCTGAGGTGTCGATATCTGTCACTAAAATATCATATTCTCTGATTTCACCGTCGACAAAGCAACGCATTGTCGCTTCCCCTGTCTCGATTTCTTCCACGGATGCCGTCTCTATGGGAATCTGCTCTTCAAACAGTTCGTCAATTTTGTCGACAGTTCCGTAGATGCCCGCATCGGTATTTTTATCCACAGTTCCCAGGCGGTTGTAGCCATTATATACAATGATGCCTTCCATGCTGCCCGGCACCCCGTTCTCCCCCTTTTTTATGGACTGGATGCTGGTCTTATACAGCGTTCCGTCAGCAATCGACATGAGCACGCTGGTATCTGCATCGTGGATGCCATGACCCAGAGCGCCGAACCTGCTCTTATCATTCAAAAAAGTTATCGTTCCCAGTCCCTGCACATTGTCCCTCACCCAGATTCCCAGCATATACTCGTCTGTGTCACACTGCACAGGCTTAATCTTTACCTCCATCTCCTCCTCGTCTCTGCGCAGGGTAAGTACAACGTCCGAGTCGTCGATTTCCTTTAGCTCCTCTATGAGTTCTTCCTTATTATGGATTTCCTTGTCATTGATTCCCGTGATGTAATCTCCCGCCTTCACCAGATGTCCGGCGGGCTCGTATTCCTGCCCGTCCATCCCCTCTATCTCTTCGGTGTTTAACACCATTACCCCATCTGTCTCCATGTAGATTCCCACCGGCATGCCGCCTAAAAGCACGGTATCTTCCGAGACCGCCCCGGTGCTCACTTCTTTCTGCCATCTGTCCAATGCGCCATTTTGTATCTGATAGCCCGCCAGACAGACAAGGACTGCCGCTGATGTCAAAAGAGCGGCAGCCTGACGGACTCTGCTTTTTTCTCCTCCTGCTACCATGTCTGCTCACATCCTTTCTTTTGTATCGGAAAGAAAAAACGGACACGCTGCTTTCGTATCCGCTTTTAGTATGTGAGCTTTTTTTCATTTTCACACTGGTATTTCCTCTCACCTGCCTGCCAATTCTTTCATCTCCCGGGCGCTGTCCAAAATATGTTCTGTGATGTTGGCGCCGCCTAAGATGCGGGCAAGTTCCCGGATGGATTCTTCTTTGGAAAGTCCCCGGATTTCTGTGCGCGCCATCCCTTCTCTGGCAGTTTTTTCAATTAAATAATGCGTATCTGCCGCCGCCGCAATCTGGGGAAGATGGGTGATACAGATGACCTGGCGGTTCCCGCTTATGACCTGCATCTTCTCCGCCACTTTCCCGGCAGTAATTCCGGAAATCCCGGTATCAATCTCATCGAAAATAAGTGTAGGCACGTCCTCCTCATCCGCCAGCACAGTCTTGACTGCCAGCATAATTCTGGAAAGCTCTCCGCCGGATGCCACGGAAGAAAGCTGCCTGAGCGGTTCGCCGGGATTCATGGCAATATAGATTTCCGCCTCGTCTCTCCCCTCCGCTGTATAGTGCTCCAACTCATTCAGCCGGATTTCAAAACGGGTATCCAAAAAATTCAAGTCCGAGAGCTGCCGGCAGATTTCTCCCGCAAATCCCGCCGCAGCCTTCACTCTCACCTCATGGAGCGCATCGCAGAGCTCTTTTAATTTTTTTTCGCTCTTTTCCGCCTTATTTCTCAGATTTTCGATATAGGCATCGTAATCTTCCAGCTCTTTTATTCTCTGCATCTTTCCGTCATAATATGTCAATATTTCCGAAATCGTGCTGCCATATTTTGCCTTTAAATGATTGACCAGATTCAGGCGGTTCTCTGTTTCAGCAAAATCCTCCTCCGAAAACTCCAGACTTTTTGCATAATCTGACAGTTCCCGGTTAAAATCATTTAACAGACTGTCAATCTCCAGAAGCTGAGAATAAAGCTGCTCTCCTTTTTCGTCACAATCCGCCGCCTGGGAAAGAGAACGGATGGCGCGGCTCAAGAGGTCGCTGGCATTATGCTGGGCATCCTCACTGGTATACTGGTGCGCTTCCTCCACGCCTTCTTTGATATTCCGGCTCTTCGTCATACGGCGGTAGAGTGTCTCTAACTCCTCATCCTCACCGATTTTAAGAGACGCCTCTTCTATCTCTTCCGCCTCAAAGCGCGCCAGGGCAATCTCTCTCTGGCGCTCCGACTCATCCAGCACGGATTCTTCCAGTTCCCGGCTGTACTTTTTATACCCTCTGTACGCCTCCCTCACCTGCTCCTTTAAAGGCGCGCTCTGCCCTTTGGCGTAGGCATCCACAAGGGTGAGATGGTTCTTTTTGTTAAGCAAAGTCTGGTGTTCATGCTGACCGTGGATATCGATAAGGAGACTGGCAACATTCTTTAACACTCCCATGCTCACCGTCTCCCCGTTGATTTTGCTGACACTGCGCCCTTCCATCAGTCTGCGGCTTAAGACCAGCATCCCGTCCTCCGGGAAAATGTCCAGCGCCTCCAGCTGTTTTTCTACCTCTTTCTCCTCCACAAGAAAGGTCAGCTCCACAAGCCCGAACTTCGCGCCCTTGCGCAGAATATCGGTGCTGTACCTTCCTCCTAAGGCGAGGTTTACGGAGCCCAGTAAAATGGACTTTCCCGCTCCCGTCTCCCCGGTCAGGATATTCAGCCCCGGATGAAATTCAATTTCTGCCTCGTCAATCAAGGCAAGATTTTTCACATGCAGATTTTGTAACATAGCCTCACCTATACCCCTTTTGACACAATCTTGCGTATCTTCTCCATCACCGCCGCCGTCTCTTCCACGCTGCGCACCGCGCACATGATGGTGTCATCGCCGGCGATACAGCCGACCACCTCATTCCACTTCATGGCATCCACCGCGGCAGCCACCGCCATCGCCATACCCGACACCGTCTTGATGACCAAGATATTCTGTGCCATATCCATGGACACATAGCCGTCCCGCAGGACGCGAACATATTTCTCACTCATGCCCTCCTCTTCCTGCCTGTGGATGATGTATTTCTGCCTGCCCCCGTCCACGGATACTTTCGTCAGTTTCAAATCCCGGATATCCCTGGACACCGTCGCCTGGGTCACTTTAAATCCCGAAGCATTCAGACGCTCCGCAAGTTCCTCCTGCGTCTCGATATTATACTGGCTGATTAATTCAATAATCTTTGCATGTCGGCTGACTTTCATGGTCCTAGTTTCCTTTCATCTTTTTGCGCATGGTCTTCATAAAACTCTCCTGGCTCAGTTTGATGAGCCTGGTTGTCTCCTTTGCTTTGCGGATACAGACTTTATGTCCTGTCACCAGCGGGATTCCGTCTGTCCCGTCAAAATTGAGTAGAACATGTTCTTCCCTGCCATACCTGCCCTCGCAGATTTCCACCTCTATCGTATCCTCTGAGGAGAGCACAATGCTGCTCGTATTGAGCGCATGGGAACAGATGGGCGTGATGACGAACATGCTCGCTGTGGGTTCCACGATGGGACCGCCCGCAGAGAGATTGTAGCCGGTCGTCCCCGTGGGAGTGGAGATAATGATGCCGTCCGCCAGGTACGTATTTAAAAGAGTACCGTTCACATAGACATTGAACTTCACCACCCGAAGTCCCCCGTCTCTCGTCAGAACAATGTCATTGAGCGCCACATCCTCCACAACCGATTCCACTGTCCCGGAGAGCATCATCCGCTCCTCAATGTGGGGCGTCCCTTCAAAAAGCTGGTCTAAAGCTTCTTTAAAATCTTTTAATTCCACTTCCGCGAGATATCCCAATGTGCCAAGGTTGATTCCCAGAAGAGGGATATTATAGCCGCCCAGCTCCCGCGCCGCGCGGATGAGTGTCCCGTCTCCGCCGAGCACCAGAGCGCACTGGGCATCCTCCGGCACGCTGCCGGGCAGAATGTGTCCCAGCTCGTCCTTCTCTGAGAGGATACTTTTCTTCCCATGTTCCTCAATATATGCCCGAATTTCTTCCGTAAGCCTGTAATCTCTGTCTTTTAATCTGTTTGTGATAATGTAAAACCGTTCCATTGTCTTCCTCTTTTTTGCCGTACTCTTGATATCCTGCCTTTTCGCCTTATTTTGTCAATGTGGCGAAAGCCATATCCACCGTGCTCTCGATAACCTCGCGGGTGACTAATGTCTGTGCGGGATTCTCCTGCTCAAGACGTTTCTTCAGGTGGACGAGATATTCGATATTGCCCTCCGGTCCTTTGATGGGGGAAAACTCCAGATTCAGCACATCAAAGCCTATCTCCTTTGCATAATCCACTACCTTCCCGATGACTTCCAGATGGGTGCTCTTTTCCCGCACAACGCCTTTCTTCCCCACTTTCTCTCTGCCCGCTTCAAACTGCGGCTTGATGAGGGCGACAATCTCCCCCTCCATCGTTAAGTAATCCCGGATTGGCACAAGCACCTTGGTGAGCGAAATGAAAGAAACGTCAATAGATGAAAAATCCACCGGTTCTCCGATATCCTCCGGCGTCACATAACGGATGTTGGTCTTCTCCATACAGACCACCCGCTCATCCTGACGAAGCTTCCAATCCAGCTGTCCCCGCCCCACATCGATGGCAAAGACCTTTTTCGCCCCGTTCTGCAGCATACAGTCCGTAAATCCTCCGGTGGAAGAGCCCACGTCGGTACAGACTTTCCCCGCCACATCAGTATGGAAATTGGCGAGCGCCTTCTCCAGCTTCAGCCCTCCCCGGCTCACATATTTTAAAGTATGCCCTTTTATCTCAATCTGAACTTCCTCGGGAAAGGTCGTGCCTGCCTTATCCTCTCTCTGCCCGTCCACAAAGACATTTCCGGACATGATGATTGCCTTTGCCTTCTCCCTGGACTGTGCCAGATTCCGCTTTACGAGCAGTACATCCAAACGTTCTTTCATACACTTTTCTTCCTTTTCTAGTCCTTCTTTTCGGACGATTCTTCTATGATAGAGGCATAGTCCGTGATAATCTGTTTTACAATCCTGTCCGCGTCAAGTCCCACTTCCCTGCGCAGGACCTCCACATTTCCGTGCTCCACATACTCATCGGGAATCCCAATGCCGCGCACTCTTATCTTAAGCTTCGAACGCATAGCATATTCCATCACCTGTTCACCGAAGCCCCCAGTCAGCACATTTTCCTCAATTGTTACGAGCAGGGAGTGGTCCTTCGCCAGATACTCCAGCATCTCTGTATCCAAGGGCTTCACAAACCGGGCATTTACAAGACTGCAGCTGTATCCGATTTCTTTTAATTGCCTGCGCACTTTATCCGCCAATTCTGCCATATGTCCCACAAAAATCACGGCGATGCTCTCCTCCTCATAGAGGATTTCACTCTTTCCGTAGACGACAGGTGCCCGGAAATCCTGCATCCCTTCATACGCCTCTCCCCGCGGATAGCGCAGTGCCACGGGGGAACCCAAATCCACGGCAAAGCGCAGCATATCCGCCATCTCCCAGCGATTTTTCGGGGACATCACAGTCAGATTAGGGATGGTGGACAGATAAGATAAATCAAAGAGTCCCTGGTGGGTCTCGCCGTCACTCCCCACAAGTCCTGCCCGGTCCACGGCAAACACCACGGGAAGGTTCTGCAGACAGACGTCATGTATCATCTGGTCGTAGGCACGCTGCAGGAAGGAGGAATACACGGCAAACACCGGCTTCATCCCGCCCGCCGCAAGTCCGGCGGCAAAGGTCACCGCGTGTTCCTCCGCGATTCCCACATCATAAAAACGCTGAGGGTATTTCTTCGCGAAGCGGGCAAGCCCTGTGCCGTCCGCCATAGCCGCGGTGATGCCCACCACTTTCTCATCCTGCCGCGCGATATCTACAAACACCTTGGAGAATACTTCCGTATATGTATCTTTGCCCGCAGGTCCTACAGGCTTGCCGGTGGCAATGTCAAACGGACCTGTGCCGTGGAAGCGGGAAGGATTCTCCTCCGCCGGGGCATATCCCTTTCCCTTCTTCGTCAGCACATGCACCAGCACGGTGTGATTGACCCGTTTCGCCTCGTTTAATACCTTGTACAGCTTCCGTATATCGTGTCCGTCCACGGGTCCTAAATAGGTGATACCCATGTCCTCAAAAAACATCCCCGGCACAAAGAGCTGTTTGATACCACTCTTTGTCTTCTTCACCTGGTGGACGATTCGCTCGCCCTTTCCCGGAATCTTCATGAGAGTGTCTTCCACGCCTTTTTTCAGTTCCGCATAGGCGGACGCCGTGCGAAGCCCGTCCAGATAGCGGGACATCCCGCCCACATTCTCGGAGATGGACATATTGTTGTCATTCAGGACAATGATAAAATTGCTCTTTAAGCGGGAGGCATTATTTAACGCCTCGTACGCCATGCCCCCGGTCAGAGAGCCGTCCCCAATCACAGAGACCACCCTGTGGTGTTCTCCTAAAAGGTCCCGCGCCGCCACGTAGCCGATGCCCGCGGAGATGGATGTGGAACTGTGCCCGGTGTCGAAGGCATCACATGCACTCTCCTTGCGCTTGGGGAAACCGCTCATACCGCCGTATTTGCGCAGGGCATCAAAGCCGTCTTTCCGCCCGGTTAAAAGCTTATGCGTGTAGGACTGATGCCCCACATCCCAGATGAGCTTATCCTCCGGGAAATCAAGGACCAGATGGAGCGCCATGGTCAGCTCCACCACGCCTAAGTTGGACGCCAGATGTCCGCCCGTCCTGCTGATTTTCTCCACTAAAAATTCCCGTATCTCATCTGCCAGGGGCTTTAATTCCTCCGGCTTTAAATTCTTGATATCATTTTCCTTCTGGATTTTTTTAAGCAGCATAAGGAATCCCTCCCTATTTTTTCCTATATACCAGGGACTTTAACAGTTCCTCAAGAAAATCGTCTTTCTTATCGGTCTTTATCTCTGAGAGCAGAGCGATTGCCTCGTCTGTGAGCGCTTCCACCATTTCTTTCGCCTTGTCAATCCCTTTCCAGGTCACATAGGTGGTCTTCTCGTTCTTCTCATCGCTGTGAACAGGTTTTCCCAGCTCCTCCGTGGTGCTCGTCACATCCAGGATATCGTCCTGAATCTGGAAGGCGAGTCCAATCTTGCCCGCAATCTGCTCTGTCCTGTCTACATCCTCCTTGTCGGCGCCGGCAAGGATGGCTCCCACCATCATCGCCGCCTCAATAAGGGCGCCTGTCTTCAGACGGTAGATAAAATGTAAGGTTTCTCCGCTCACCGCGTGCCCGGATTCCTTCACATCCACTACCTGTCCGCCAATCATCCCGTGGATGCCCGCCTTTTTCGCCAATACCTGAAGCGCCTTGCCGATGAGCAGGCTCTTCTGCGGATTTATGTCAAATGCGATACAGGCGGTCTCAAAGGCATAGTTTAAAAGAGCGTCCCCGGCGAGGATTCCCATGTCCTCCCCATAGACGATATGGGTGGTCTTGCGTCCCCGGCGGTACTCGTCATCGTCCATCGCCGGCAAATCATCGTGCACCAGAGAATAGGTGTGTATCATCTCCATGGCTGCCATGAAAGGCTCAATGAGCGTTTCCTCCCCTCCAAACATTCGGTAGGTCTCCTGCATGAGCATGGGGCGCAGCCGTTTTCCTCCCGCCATCAGGCTGTACTCCATCGCTTCCATGATGACTGCCTGTTCTCCTTTAGCCGCAGGAAGATACTGTCTTAAAATCGTTTCAATCTCTGCTACTTTTTTCTGATTTTCTTCTTTAAAATTCATGCGTCTCACCATCCTCGTCCAGAATCAGGACTTTTTTCTCCACTTCGTCAATGGTCTGTGTACATTTTTTCAGCAGGTTCATCCCTTCGTTATACAGCCGGAAGGAATCCTCCAAAGTGACATCCTCCCCTTCTAAATCCGTAATCACTGTCTCCAACTTCCCGAACAGTTGCTCCAGGCTCTCACGCTTTTCTTTCTCCGCCATATGCTTTCTCCTTCTCTACCTCACAGACCGCCGCCTTCACGATGCCGTCTGTCATATACAGATGCAGTATGTCCCCCTTTTGCACCTGCGAAACCGATTTGATGTTTTCTTTTTCCTCATTTTCGATGTAGGCATATCCCTGACTCAATTTTGCCAGAGGGGAGAGCCCTTTCATCTTCTCTATATAGAGGGCAAGCTGATGCTTTTTCCCCTCCAGTCTGCTGCCAAAGAGAGTCTTCAGCCTGTTCTCCAGCTCCGCCGCATACTGCTTGTCATTAAGAAGCTTCTGCCTGGGGTGGGATAATTTCAGTTTCAGCGCCGCATGTTTCACCTTCATGCGCTCTCTGTCCACATTTGCCATCATCTGCCTGAAAAGCCGTGCCTTCGTCTCCTCAAGAGCGCCTTTTACTTCCCGGTAATCGTAGACTGCCAGCTCCGCCGCCGCAGAAGGGGTCGGCGCCCGCATATCCGCCACATAGTCGATGATGGTGGTGTCTGTCTCATGCCCCACCGCGGAAATCAGCGGCACCCTACATTCAAAGGCAGCGCGCGCCACTTTCTCTTCGTTGAACGCCCACAAATCCTCGATGCTGCCGCCGCCCCGTCCCACAATGAGCACGTCCACGCCTCTCTTTTCCAGCATCTTGATTCCCTTGATGATACTCTCTGCCGCCCCGTCGCCCTGTACCTGCGCCGGGTAGAGGATAAGCTGCACAAAGGGATTCCGTCTCCTGGCAATATTCATAATATCCCGCACCGCAGCGCCAGTGGGCGCAGTCACAATCCCCACCGTCCGCACATAGCGGGGGATGGGCTGCTTATATTCCGGGGCAAACATCCCCATTTCTTCTAATTCCTTTTTAAGCGCCTCGAACTTCTCATACAAAAGCCCGGCGCCGTCCAGAATAATCTCTCTCGCATAGAGCTGGTATTTGCCGTCCCTCTCATAGACACTGACATTGCCAAGCACAATGACCTGCTGCCCGTCCTGCATACGAAAAGAAAGCCCTGCCCTTGATCCTGCAAACATAATGCAGGCAATCGTACCGGACTCGTCTTTCAATGAAAAATATATATGCCCTGATGTATGGTATTTCAGATTCGATACCTCACCCTTTACATAGATCCGGTTCAGCATGAAATCCTGGGCGAACATATTCTTAATATAAGAATTGACCTGTCTCACCGTATAGACATTCTTCATCCTGATATCTCCGTTCTGCATATACTGACTTACTTCGTCTCATCCCCGTCTGCAGAGCGTGCGATCTTTCCAAGTACCCCGTTGATAAAGGACGGACTGTCTCCACCGCTGAATCTCTTCGCCAGCTCGACGGCCTCGTTGATCGCAACGCCTTCGGGAACATCCGCGTCCCATTTCATCTCATAGACCGCAAGTCTTAAAATGGCAAGATCTACCTTGTTCATCCGGGTAGTCTTCCATCCTTTTGCATCGTGGTTGATCAGTTCATCAATCTTTGCAATATGCCCTGCAACCGCCTCATATTTTTCCTGGATATAATCTTTATCTTTATCTGCCGCATTCTCAAGCGTCATGAAATAGTATTTCAGATGCTCCTGCATATCCTCTTCCTGGTTAAATTCTTCCTGAAATAACAGCTTGAAAATATGCTCGCGAAGTTCTGTTCTAATCATATTGATTCCT
>OGQQ01001218.1_pt1 | contig 20958 bp, 18 predicted proteins | sample 1553281 | NCBI WGS metagenome assembly OGQQ01 (sample SAMEA2579937, study PRJEB22360) | human gut metagenome | biome: human gut; feature: human-associated habitat; material: faeces | place: Denmark | collected 2008/2010 | reverse complement strand
TTTTACCATAGAAGACCTTCTAAAACATTATTTACAGAAAAAGTTTCACATTCTCAAGCACAGCCTATCAATCCCAGCTCCTTGTGGTCATGGTAATATTGAACCGCATCAATTTTAAATTGTTTATCATAGTGCTTTGCCGTAATGAGATCCTCCTTCAGTGCATACATACATCATACCATGAAATACTGTATAAGGAATTCTCATTTTGACTTGTACTATTTATATTCTAGCACCAGTGGTTGTAACTAAAAAAGTGGCTCAAATACTGAATTCAAGCCACTTTGTTGTATATATTTCGTTCTATTTTGGACTAATCATCCTTGTATTCTTTGTTCAACGGAAAAGTAACTGTCATAACAGTTCCCTTTTCTGTACTTTCTTCTGCCTGCACTTTGCCACCGTGAATATCAGCAATTTCCCAAACCAAAGAAAGTCCAAGACCCACACCGCCATTTTCTCTGCTACGGGATTTATCCACACGAAAGAACGGCTGAAAAATACTTTCTTTATACTTTTCTGGTATTCCGCAACCTGTGTCGGCAACCCTGACAACAAGATCGTCACCCTCCTGAGAAACAGAAACACGCACAGTTCCGTCAGGGCGGTTATACCTGATTGCGTTTTCCGTCAAATTAAAGATCAAACGATAAATCAAGGTGTCACTGCCCACCATAGTGCCGGTGCCGTCACATTCAAGAGTGACCCCTTTTTTCTCTGCCACAGGAGAAAGGTCGGCAAGAATTTCCTCAATCATCGGTGCAAGCTCAATGCAGTCATTACACGGCACAGTTCGAAGCTCGCTCATTTCAAGCAAGGTCTTTGTAACCTGCGACATTCGCTCTGTTTGTTCCTGCAATAATTTGAGGAAGTCGGCACTTTCGGCATCCAAATTAGGATGCTCAACAGAAAAAAGTTCAAGTTGTGCCTGAAGCAATGCAAGAGGGGTGCGCAATTCGTGTGCGGCATTGCCGGTGAACTGCCGTTGTGCCGTGAACCCCTCGTCAAGTCGGTCAAGCATCTGATTAAAAGAAATGCTGAATTGCTTGAACTCGGCAGGCACATCATCGGTTATCTTCATATCGGGCAAGTTATTCGGCTGAACATTTTCAACCCTTGAAGCAAAGGTGTGCAAAGGCTTCAATGCTCTGCCACTGACAAAGCATGCCAAAACACCGCCAAGCAATGTTACAACCGCTGTTATGCACCAATTTGTAGTGGAAAACGACTCCTGCGCACCGTTAACTATAATAGTTACTTCTTGGTCAAGGTCAGCACTTTCAGGGTCAAAAAATTCCTGCTCACCTTTATACGAATCGCTGTTAGCAGAAATGCCACTGCCGATAGAATCCATATAATGTCTCCCCGAATAACCGATAAGGGAATTCATAGACACGCAGGTTATACCTATAAGTATAGCAGTCATCAAAGTGATACGCCATTGAAGAGATATTTTTTTCATTCTTCTTCCCCCATTACATAGCCCTCACCGATACGATTGCGAATCGGGTCATATCCAAGAGAAGTGCGAAGTTTCTTTCTCAAAGCAGAAATATGTACCCTTATCGAATTGCTGAAATTGTCAACGCTATTGTCCCACACATGTTCAATAAATTCTTCCTGACTTATGGGGCGACCTCTGTTTACCATAAGATATTCAAGTATGCCTGTTTCCTTGCGGGTCAACGGCAAAGGTTCACCTCCGACAATAGCCTTGCGAGATTTTGTGTCAAACGAAACATCACCGCAGGTCAGCACAACATCATTTTGAGTGAACTGTCGGAGGGTAAGACTGCGAATCCTTGCAGCAAGTTCTTCCAAATGGAACGGCTTTGCCAAATAATCGTTTGCACCTGCATCCAAACCGTCAACCTTATCAGACACTTCACTACGGGCAGACAAAATCAGCACCTTTGTGTCACGGTCGGTTTTTCTGAGTGTTCTTAAAACAGTCATGCCGTCAGCATCCGGTAAATTCAAATCAAGCACAACGAGGTCAAAGTTATCGTCAGCAAGCATTTGCATTGCGGTTATTCCGTCATAGCAACAGTCAACGCTATAAGCAAGACGCTTCAAGCTACGAGCGATTGTTTCGCACAATATTCTTTCGTCTTCAACAACTAAAATGTGCATAAAAACTCTCCTTGCTTTAAAGTATATTTATAATTATAGCACAAAAACATAAAATCTGTGTTAAATTTCTGTTCTTAACGAAAATTTTATATCCGATGTGCTACAATGACGCCAGAAAATGAAAGGAGTGATTGAATTGACCAGAGCAAAAAAGGCTTTATCACAGGCAGTACTGCTTATTTCGGGATCTATTATGCTCGGCTTCGGCGCAATGCGTGGCGAAACTGAAACCGTTTTGAGCAAGGCAATCAGGCTTTGTTTGGAGTGTGTAGGAATTGGATAAAAAGAAAACAAAGAATAAAAACCATAATAAGAAAAAATATACGGCATCAAACCAATTAGCCAAATTCCGAGGATGGATTCAGGCAGGAGCAACTCTGCTGACAAATATTCATCTGCCAAACTTTTTTAAAGGCGAAATTTATCAAGGCAAAGGCAAGGCTGTTTGTGTGCCGGGTCTGAACTGCTATTCCTGTCCTGCCGCATCGGGTGCTTGTCCAATCGGCTCATTTCAGGCGGTAGTCGGCTCGTCAAAATATAAGTTTTCCTATTATATAACAGGATTTCTCATTTTGTTGGGAGTTCTGCTCGGACGCTTTGTCTGCGGATTTTTGTGTCCGTTTGGTTGGTTACAGGATTTGTTGCACAAAGTCCCGACCAAAAAGTTTTCAACAAAAAAACTCAAGCCACTGACATATATCAAATATGCAGTACTGCTGTTGGCAGTTGTTTTATTACCGGTGCTCATAGTAAATGATTTGGGGATGGGCGACCCATATTTTTGCAAATATATATGTCCGCAAGGTGTGCTTGAGGGTGCGTTGCCACTTTCGGCAGTCAACGAAGGTATCCGTTCGGCATTGGGAAAACTGTTTTCGTGGAAACTTGTTGTGCTGATTTCGGTAGTCGTTTTGAGCGTGCTGTTTTACAGACCGTTCTGCAAATGGATTTGCCCACTCGGTGCATTTTATGCACTGTTCAACAAGGTTTCGCTGCTTGAGATGAAGGTAGACGAGCACAAATGCGTTTCGTGCGGTAAATGTGCAAAGGTGTGCAAAATGGATGTTGATGTTACAAAAACACCTAACAGCACCGAATGTATCCGATGTGGAAAGTGCATAAGTGCCTGTCCTACCGAAGCGGTCAGCTTTCAATACGGCTTTGGCTTGTTTAGAAAAACAGTAGACGAAAACGTAAAAATTGAAAACAAAACAAACAAAAACGAAACAAAAGAGGAATTATAACGGAGGAATAATTATGAAATTTTCAAAACTCTCAAAAATCTTAATAGTAGTATTATTAGTTTCTGTATTGGCAATTAGCCTTATTGCTTGCTCAACATCAAAAAACAACAAAGACGAAAAACAATCAATAGATTCAAGTAGTTCAACCTTGATGGCAACAGAACCGAACAGCGCTGACGAGGCTTCAAAGCTCTACAATCAGCTTATGGAAAAAGAAAATGAAATCTTGTCAACAGACAAAGCTCTTTGGGAAAAAGTATTTATGGCTTCAAACAAAGACACTCCAATGATTGAGGACGGCACAAACTACGGTGACTTCCTTCTCAAGACAATTGAGGGTGCAAAGGACCAATTCACAGATGAGGAATACAAAAAACTCGTTGCCGGTGCAGAACAAATCAAGGAAATTGAGGGCAAACTCACAATCTTGGAGCAAAAATATCCTGAATGTGCAAATGCACCTTCAAACGGTGACAGCGTTCCGGCTGACAGCAACGGCGTTATTTCAAAAGGCGGTGGCGCAACAAGTTTTCCGTCATTCGACGGCAAGGACCTTGATGGCAACGATATAAAGAGCAGTGACTTTTTCAAAAGCAACAATGTAACAGTTGTTAACTACTGGTTCAGCACTTGCAAGCCATGTGTCGGCGAACTTCCGGAATTAGAAGCACTCAACAAGAAACTTGCTGAAAAAGGCGGTCAGGTTGTCGGCATCAACACATTCACAATTGACGGTGACAGGACAGCAATTTCAGAAGCAAAGGACATCCTTTCAAAGAAAGGTGTAACATACAAGAACATTTGGTTTGATTCAAACAGCGATGCAGGCAAGTTCACATCAGGCCTTTTCTCTTACCCAACAACATATGTTGTCGACAAGAACGGCAACATTGTAGGCGAGCCAATCGTTGGTGCAATCACTGAAAAAAATCAAGCAAAGACACTTGAAAAACTCATAGACCAGGCTTTACAGGTCAAATAAGAATAAAGCATAAAGTGATAACCTCGCCCGAATTGAACTGCCCCAAGTTGTGCAGACAGCACAAAAAAACAGGTCTATGGTAGAATAATTAAATTTTAAGCAACAAACTGATTTCGTTTTTTTAACGGAGTCAGTTTTGTTTGAATACGGTAATAGTTGTGCGAGATTGAGAACAAATTAAAAACTATTATATCTGGTAGTCTTCAGGAATATTTTGGTACATCTTGGCTAGTTAAAGGCCTTCCTAAAAACATATTGGGGGTTAATACCCCGTTTAAATTCGCAGTTTTTGCGCGTGAAGGGGCGGCACCGTTGCCCGGCATAAAAGGTGACAGAGATTTAGACTGCCCCTGGGGCAAGTATCACAGAATCAGAGTGAAAATGACAAAAAAGGAAAAATAGTACAAAGGAGTCAGCTGTGTGACCACCTTGTCGGAAGGAGAGATACTATGGAGGCAGAATGCAATAAAACGCTTCCTGTTAGTGAGAAGTATATGCTCACCATCAAGGAGGCAGCAGCTTATTTTAATATTGGTATAAAGAGATTGAGAAGAATTGCAGAGGACAACCTTGGAACAGTGGCGGTGTACTGTGGAAACAGATTTCTTATTATCCGTCCGAAGTTCGAAGAATTCATCCTTAATTCTTCAGAAATATAGTTCCTTTTATCTGCCAAAAGTAGTTGCTATTACAGGGCATAAGAGCGAACATAGGATGACCCCGAAAACCCTTGAAAACAGCCACTTTTGGCAGAAAGAAAGTGCTTTATGGCAAGACCAAATTTAGCGGAAAAGGATATTTTGAATCCTTCTGAGGCAATTGAATATTTCGTTTTAAGCAGGAGAAAATTTTATGATTTATTGAATGATACGGATGGAGAAGAGTTTCTGGCATACTACGGAGAACGCAAGCTGATTCTTCGTGTAGCCTTTGAAAGGTATCTGCGTAACCATCCAGAACTAAGGAGGCGGGTATAATGGCAAAGGCAGGAAGAGGTCAGACAAGGCGGGATTCCAAACGCAGAGTATTAAGACCGGGAGAAAGTGTAAGGGCAGACGGAAAATATCAATATAAATATCATATTGATGGAAAACCACATTTTGTATACAGTTGGAAACTGGAGCCTACGGATAAACTTCCAAAGGGTAAAAAGCCATGCCTTTCCCTTCGTGAGTTGGAAAAACAGGTAAACACAGATTTGGAACTGCTTGTAAATATCGTGGACGGACAGATGACTGTCTGTGAACTGGTAGACCGATATTTGAAAACAAAGACAGGAGTAAGGCAAAGTACGAAACAGGGATATGTTACAGTGCAGAGATTGCTTGCGAAGGAAACATTTGGCAAAAAGACGATACGAAGTGTGAAAACATCCGATGCAAAGCTGTTCCTTATCAAATTGCAGCAGGAAGATGGGAAAAGCTACAGTTCCATTCATACCATTCGAGGAGTGCTGCGACCAGCCTTTCAGATGGCGGTGGATGATGACATTCTGGTAAAGAATCCATTCGGATTTCAGCTTGCCGGAGTATTGGTAAATGATGCAGTCACAAGAGAGGTAATTTACAAAGACCAGATGCGGAAGTTTCTAAAGTTTGTGCATGACGATGTGGCATATTGTAAATATTATGAAGTGGTGTACATACTCTTTCATACGGGAATGCGAATATCGGAATTTTGTGGACTGACACTAAAGGACATTGATCTTGAGAAAATGACAGTGAATATCGACCACCAGTTGCAGAGAACATCGGATATGCGATATATCATAGAAACCACAAAGACAGATGCCGGAACAAGGGTACTGCCGATTACAGAGGATGTGGCACAGATGTTTCAGGCAATCATCGAGGACAGGAATGCTCCTAAAGTGGAAAAATCCATTGATGGCTATAGTGGATTCCTTTTCTACGATGATAATGGAATGCCACTTGTAGCAATGCACTGGCAGCACCGATTCAACCACATGGTCGGCAGATACAATGATATCTATCGGGTGCAGATGCCAAACATCACGCCTCATGTGTGCCGACACACCTATTGTAGTAATATGGCAAAATCGGGAATGAATCCCAAGACATTGCAGTACCTCATGGGGCATTCGGATATATCAGTCACGATGAATGTGTACACGCATATCGGATTTGATGATGCTGAGGAAGAATTGAAACGGATGGAAGACTTCCGAAAGGCACAGACAGAGATTGAAAAGAAGAATGAGAAACCGATGTCGCAAAGGATGTTTAAGGTAATTTGATATAGAAGAATACAATGGTGCTCTGCTAAAGTACAGATACAATGCGCTTTGGTGGAGCTTTTGATTTGAGGCTAGAAAGCGAGTAGCTATAAGGATGAAATTTTGCTATAATAAGCGATATGAAGAAAGCAAATTTGGGAGGAGATGATTGAAGTGCCAATGGAAAATTTTGTGAATGAGTTTAATATGTGGATGCAGACTGTGCAAAGCGAGTTACAGGAAAAAAGTATGCGTTCTACGATTATAATATGTGCGGCTACATTAGATGCACAGCTTGAGAAACTGATAAAAAATATATTATTACAAGAAAAGAATACAGATGGTGATATTTTTGAGGGAGGAAATGCAATACTCTCAACATTCAGTTCAAAAATTACCCTTGCATACTATTTGGGATTAATATCTGAGCATGAACGAAAGACTTTGGATTGCATTCGAAAAATTAGAAATAAAGCAGCACATGAAATTAGTATTTTGTCTGGGAGCGTATCAGATTCCATAAATAATATGTGTCTTAATTTAGAGATTCCGCAAGGAATGTATATTCCAATTGAACTTTTTACTGGTAGTCTTGGTGAGTGTGACAAAACATATAATCCAAATGATGAAAAAAATCCGCAAAAAAGATTTGTTAATGCATTTTATTATATGACCCAATATCTTTTCCTACACAATTTGGAATATGTTGATTGCAAAGTAGAAAAGTATCAGGCACCTAAACCGTTTGAATTTATAGAGATGTTCAAAAATATTCTTGTGAATGATAATGAACAAATATTGCTACATTTGAAAAAATGTAAAGAAAAAGCTCAAAAGGATCTATGTGAGTTACAAACTTTAATCAAGGATTATGTAAGTGGTGATGTTGTTGTTTATAGGCAAGAAGACCTTGATTCTAAAGAAAAAATACAGGAGACAATTGGTATTGTAGAAGATGAAATAAAAGCATTTGAAACAGAAATATCATTGAGGGAAAACGAAGATATACCAAAGAATTTTGATTCAAATTATTCAAAAACATGTTATGCAATTCAATCGTTAGAGAGATTAATCGAGATAATGAAGGAGTATCAATAATATGAATATGTGTTGGAAGTTTTGCATTTGACAAAATAGCTCCTGATTGCAGTAGAAAAACACACTTGTTAGTTTTAAGGAATGTCCTTACTATAATTCGTGCATAGAATTGTTTTAGTTACTTAAAAATGAAGATGTTTATTACAGAATTTATAAAGATTGAAACATCTCATATAAGTGTATCTTTGCATATATCGAGTGTGGGTTTAATTACCAGAGAATTCATAGTAGCTTAAGCTGCTTGATGTAGTTAATACAGATGTAAAAGTCTTATTTTCGGTATTTCTTATATGGACTTAAAATTAGAAAGAGGTGTGGGAATGTCTTTGTATGGGCATACTTATATTAATATCAATTCACTGAAAAGGTGGGTAAATTCACTAAGTGTGGATGAAATACAGTCTGTTGATGTTGGAGGTTACAACCTTGAAATTAAAGATGAAACAAAAGAATTGTTAGAACTTCAGCTACAAGGTTTTTCTGAATGTATTAATAGAATGCATGAAGGTGATGATTGGAGAAAGTATGAAGGAATTATAAGCCATGCGTTTTATAATGCATTTATTAGATTGGATAATAGTTCGATAAGAATGGGGGATTTTTATGAATGTTTAATTGAACCGAGTAATTTAAAAACATATAAAAAGATAATTAAAGGCTTTGATTATCTTGATATTGGTGCTATACATATGAAAGATTCTGCTGGAAATGCAGTTGCATCGATTGGAGAAAAGAGTGATTTGATATGGGAGGTATTCTATGGGTATTTTGTAAATGAAAACGAGGATGGTAGTATAGATCATGTTTATTCAAACCATGAAAAGTACCTATCAATTCAGCTTTTTAATGTTGAAGCCTTATCTAAGGAAGAGATTGTTGCACGTGTAGATGAAATTTTATTGCATGTATCTATGGTATATGATATGGACTTTAAGGTGTTTGAAGTCGATTCGTTGATTAAATGTGAAGGAGAGGCTCCTATACTACGGGTAGAATACACTCCGACTGGATTTGAAGAAGTCCCTATGTTCTATTTATCAAACGCTAACAATACGAATGATGAGCGATTCAAATTTTTAAGTTATTATCAAGTAATAGAGTATTTCTTTGTTCGAGCACAAAATTACTACTTTTTGGAAGAACTGAAATCTATTGATATGAATAATGTTAATCACAATGAATTAAGAAAAATTTTAGCAAATTATAAAAAAGTAACAAATGAACGTGAAGCATTAAAACTTGTTTTAAAGAGAGCAATCGATATCCCTAAATTTAAAACATGGATAAATTCAAATTCAGAGCATTTTGATATTTACTGTAGATCACAAGGTTATAAAATCGATCTTTCAAAAGAAGACAAAAAAATAATTTCTAATATAGTAGAAAGAGTATATGGATATAGATGTTCCATCGCTCATGCAAAAGGTGATGTCGAAGAATATATTGCGATTCCCAACATTAGTAGAAAAATAATTGCAGCGGAAATACCGTTAGTTAAATATTTGGCTTATGAAGTGATAAAAAATTGTTCTGAAATATAAATCATTAGTAGTAGAAACTCCCTTTTTACTACTAATTTTACTACTAACAGGTAGTAACAACGTGCTAAATTCTGCTCTGATTTGCCACAATCTGTAATTTCAGAGCATATTACAATAACCTCGGAAACCCTTGCAAAACAGGGCATTTCGGGGCAAAACAAGGAGAAACAAAACTATGATAAAAGTACTTTTCATCTGCCATGGCAATATCTGTCGTTCTCCAATGGCAGAATTTATCTTTAAGGATATAGTCAGCAAACGTGGACTAGGTGACCAGTTCTACATCGCCTCTGCGGCAACGAGTACAGAGGAAATCTGGAATGGAATCGGGAATCCGGTGTATCCACCGGTGAAGCGTGAACTGGCGAAACATGGAATTTCCTGTGAAGGGAAAAGGGCAGTGCAGCTTAAAAAATCAGATTATGACAAATATGATTATCTGATTGCTATGGAAGAACGAAACAGAAAAAATATGCTTCGGATTCTTGGCAAAGACGCGAAAAATAAGGTAAGCCTTCTGCTGGATTATGCGGACGAACACGGGGATATCGCAGATCCATGGTACACAGGAAATTTTGACATTACATATCGCGACGTAGTCAGGGGATGCGAGGGCTTTCTGACATATCTGGAAGGCAAAGGGCAGATTATTATGAATGAAACTGACCTGATCTGAATTTCATTCTAAAGTATTTTATAATAAGAAATGTTATAAAAACAATTGTCGATATCCACGAATTTTGTCGAACGAATTTTCTTTACATAAACAATATTATGCGGTATCCTCTAGATACAGCAACTCTTGAAGGGAGCATCTGCTTCCTTCTTTTTTTCAAATCTATTTAAGTCATGGGCAGATCGCCCGAATAATTCAGGAAAGATGAGGAATTGAATATGGAAAACGGTTACGAAAACTTCGTGGACACTTTGAGACAGAGTCTTCTTAAGGAAACTTCTTATGAAGAAGAAATGATCTGTTATAAGAAGGCTGAGGAATATCCTCCGACTTCGGGTGACAGACTGCTTTTGAAAAACAGACAGAAGGAAGGCGTTTATGAAGTCTGTGCACTTTATGTGCGAGATCTGTATGATGAATTTCAAAATGGATGGAGCATGGAGAATATCATACAGGAAATTATGAAAAGATTAGATACGCTTGCTCGTTCCGAGTGTTTTGAGAAAAGTAAAAATCTGGACAGTTACGAAAAGGTAAAGGGAGATCTGTTTATCCGCCTGATGAATGTGGTTAAATATCGAGATGAACTGAAGAATGCAATTTTTCGAACCGTTGGGGATATTGCACTGGTATTATATGCCCGGATGGGAGAACTGGATGGATGCAGTACCAGCATTAAAATAAAAAAACATATGTTACAGAAATGGGAGCAGGATGAACAGTCAGTGTTTAATGAGGCACTTTTGAATACGTATTTTATTTCGCCACCAAGAATTTATTGCTGGGAGAAACTTCTATATAATTTGGATTATGAAGGCGAGAATTTTATGAATCTGCTGTTTGATATGTCTTTGAAGAAAGATGCAATAGGAAATTGTCTGAGTACATCTGTCCGGACCAATGGAGCAGTGGCTGTTTTTTTACCCGGAGTTGCGCAGCGATTGGGGAAACTTATTGGTGGCAGTTTTTATATGGTGTTTACAAGTATTCATGAAGTAATGATACACAGCGAAGATAGTGCAGATCCAAGAAAGTTAAAAGAGGTTCTGGCAGAGACTGTAGAGGAAACGACACCGGAAGAAGATTTTCTTACCTATTATGTGTACCATTACAATGCGGAAACTGGTCAGTTCAGCTATTATTGAAGCAATCTGATTATCCCGTATGCTTTTTATCAGTGTGTGCATATACTAATTAAAAAGCAGTCAGGAGATACAAAATTGGCTTATAAAATTGTTTTGGATGCGGGACATGGCGGAACGGATCCCGGTGCTGTATATAATGGAAGAAATGAAAAAGATGATAATCTTGCACTTGCACAAGCGGTAGGAAAAATCCTTGAAGACAATGGTGTGGATGTGGTATATACTAGAACAGAAGATATTTACCAGACGCCATTTGAGAAGGCAAGAATCGCAAATCAGTCAGGTGCAGATTATTTTATCTCTTTTCATCGGAATAGCAGCCCTGAAGATAATCAATATCAGGGCGTAGAAGTTCTGGTATATGACAAAAGTGGAATTAAGTATCAGATGGCACAAAATATTGTTGGAGCACTGGGGGAACTTGGATTCAGAGAAATAGGAGTAAAAGAACGTCCGGGACTGGTCGTTCTGCGAAGAACCAGAATGCCTGCTCTTCTCATTGAAACCGGATTTATAAACTCAGATGCGGATAATGCATTATATGATGAGAAAAAAGATGAAATAGCACAGGCGATTGCAGGCGCGATTCTTGGAACGCTATCGGAAGAAACGATAGAAGCTCCTTTGTATTACCGAGTACAGACCGGCGCATTTCGGAGCAGAGAGAATGCAGACCGTATGCTTTATCAGCTGACAGATCAGGGATATCCGGCATTTCTTTTGAATGAAAATGATTTATATAAAGTTCAGGTTGGTGCATTTCAGCAGATCGGAAATGCAATAAATATGGAACAACGCCTCAGAGATGCGGGATATAGTACGGTCATTGTGACAAAATAAACCAAAAGAGAAGGTATCGAATATGTACGAAGAGTTCATAAAAGAAACAAGTGAGTTTATTTTTGCAGAAAATGGGCCAGAGAAAGCGGATATTATTTTTGTACCCGGCAATGGTTATTCACAGATGGCAGAGAGAGCGGCACAGCTGTATGCGAAAAAATATGCTCCATTTGTACTGCCGAGTGGAAAATACAGTATTTCTGCAGGCAGATTTGGCGGAGTACTGACTGGTCAGAAACGGTACAATGGAGAGTATCAGACGGAATGGGAATTTTTAAAGGATGTACTGATGAAGAATGGTGTGCCGGCGGATGCTGTTCTGAAGGAAGATCAGGCGACATTTACCTGGGAAAATGCAAAGTTTTCCAGAAAAGTTACAGATCAGGCTGGTATTAATATAAGGAAGGCAATTATTTGTTGCAAAAATTATCATGCTAGAAGAGCCTTAATGTATTATCAGAGGGCATATCCGGACACTGAGTTTCGGGTATGCCCATGTTGTGTTGATGGCATTACCAGAGATAATTGGACAGAGTCTGAGAGAGGAATAAAAGAAGTTCTTGCAGAAGTAAACAGAATAGTCACTCAATTCTCACTAATGATGTAATCTTGATAAATATAAAAAAAATAATTTGGGGGTGTCGAAAAAAGTAGAACTGTGATATAATGCTTGTGTCGTAAAATAAAATATTGTGTTACAAATTAGTTACGAAAAGATAAAAGTTTCATATACGACAAAATAGATATTTTTATATTACAGTATTTAAATTCGAATTATATATGATATAGAAACAAGTTACATTTTTTGTTTAAAGATTACATAAATAATATGAAGCTGCCGGCATATAATGGCTTTGTCTGGCAGTAATGAATATAGATTGAGGTGTGAGGATTATGATGAAAAAGAGGAAGAACGTGCAGTTTATTGCTGCTGCAGCACTTACCGCAGCACTTGTAACAAGTCAGTTTTCATTTGCAACAGTAATGGGAGACGATACATCGACCGTACAGGTCAGCAGTCTGATCCCGAATAATGTTACGATTGATCAGCCGGTTCCTCTTTCAGATATTTCACTTCCGAAGAGTGATTATGGAACACTTTCCTGGGCAGATGGGTCTTGCGTACCGTCAGCGAGAGTGCAGACTTATGATGTTGTATTTCGCCCGTATAATGCTGCTGATCTGGCGAAGATTTCCGGCTGGGATGGACAGTCAGATGCAATTTACAGCAGTGTGACAGTTGTTGTAAGCAGTATCAGTAAGGATTCAGATTATGAGGGGACTCAGACAGAGCAGAAAACTGCAGATACTGAGAATATTGCACAAAACACAGAAGAAAACACAGAGATCAGCACGACAGATAATACTGAAGAAAATACGGAAACTACTGTTCCGGAAGTGACTCCGGAAGTAACGGAAAACCCGGAAAATACCGAGAACACAGCAGACTCTGAGTCCACGGAGGACAAGAATAACGCAGATACAGACAGCACAGAAGTGACGGAAACACCGGATAATGATAATACAGACAATATTATTACTGAGAATACGGAAGCACCGGCTGTAACAGTAACTCCGTCAGAAGATAAAGATACACCAGAGGCCGTTGAGACACCGGGACCTGCAGATATCGCAGAAGTTACTGAGACACCATCAGTGACAGATACACCGGAACCTACAGTGACTCCGGAGGCTGATAAAGACAATATTTTTGATGGAACAGAGAAAGATATCACAGCAGATGACCGAGCTCAGTCGGTTGAGGAGGACACAGAGCCGTCTGATGAAGAAAAAGCACAGATAGCAGAAAAAAATCACACATGCAATGGCATTTCTGTATCAGGGATCAATCTTCCATGGTACGTACAGTTCAGGGCTGCAAGTGGTGAGAATTATGAATTTACCAATGAAGCAGAAGCAAATGTATTCAAATCTTATGATTTTGAATTATGGGATCTGAAAAACAATACAGAGTATGAGATCCCAGATGGTGAATATCTGAGTGTGACAGTTCCTGTTAAGGCCGGATATGATTATACAATTGAGCATCTTCTGGACAGTGGTGCTATGGAAACAATCGTGCCAAGTGTTGAGGGCAGTACAATGGTATTCAGTACACACTCTTTTAGCCCGTTTGGAATTGCAGGAAGCAAGGCACTTGTAGGAGAAGAAATTGAAGATGGAAGCTATTCTTCCGGTACAACTTCTACCGCGACAACGACTCCGCAGGCAACAGTAGCAGCTTCCACAAATACCGGCAGTACATCTGGCGGTACCGCAAATAATGCAAGTAATACAGTATCCGGTTCAGTGAATAATACATCTGTTCAGGCATCCACATCTGAAAATCAGAACAGTACTTCTGACTCTGCTGACCAGAGTGAAGCAGACAGTAAAGGGAATTCTGTAGGAGCAGTTGAGACTGGAGATAATACTCCGATCCTTCCGTTTGTGATCATTGGCATCGCAGCTGCGGTAATTGTAGCAGTACTCGTTTATCTTAAGAAGAAAAAATAATATTTTGCATAGCATTTTGCACATATGAAGCAAAGCTCTTCCATATATTTCAATATGGGAGGGCTTTTTTATGAAGGTAAAGGCAATTTTGAGATCATTGTTTCTGGCATATCTTCTGTCGGGTGTCTGCCTGCTCCTGCTGGCATTACTGGTATTCAAACTTGACATAGGGAAAGGGCCGGTTACGGTAGGAATTTTAGTGATTTATGTGCTGTCCTGCCTGGCAGGAGGATTTTTGGCAGGAAAGATACTTCGTCAGGATAAATATCGGTGGGGATTTCTGGTAGGCTTATGTTATTTTGTGTTACTTGCAGCTGTTTCTTTTGCAGTACAGAGAAAGTGGAATATGAGCTTCCAACATCTGGTGACTACATTTTTTATGTGTCTTGGAGGAGGAACCCTTGGAGGGATGCTTTCCTGATAAAAAAATGCTTTTAATTAGGCTGATTTTATGCTATACTATGCCCAGATAATTATACATAAGGAGGGATATATAATGGAACATATCAAAACATTAAATACAAAGAACCTGCAGAACACAGTGAAAAAAGGTGGATGCGGTGAATGTCAGACATCTTGCCAGTCAGCATGCAAAACTTCCTGTACTGTAGGAAATCAGAGCTGCGAGAACAAATAAGCAGGTTCAGAACATTCAGTAAGCAGCGGAGTGAAATCCGCTGCTTATTCTTATGAACAAAAAGTTACAGGAAAGGATTTTCAGAAAGATGAGTCTGATTCATAGATATCAGAGCAATGGCTATAACATTGTTCTGGATATTAACAGTGGATGTATTCATCTGGTAGACCTTGTAACATACGAAGTTCTTCCTTTTATGGAAGAGGGACTTTCAGAGCAGGAGATTGTTGACAAATTAAAAGATCAGTATCCTGAGGCTGATATCCGTACTTCTGTTTCCGAGTGTGAGAAACTGAAAGAACAGGGTATGTTGTTTACCAGAGATATATACGAAAATATTATTGATGAATTTACAGAGAATCGGCAGACAGTAGTAAAGGCACTGTGCCTGCACATTGCCCATGATTGTAATCTGGCCTGTCGATATTGTTTTGCCGAAGAAGGAGAGTATCACGGAAGAAGAGCACTGATGTCCTTTGAAGTAGGAAAGAAAGCACTTGATTTCCTGATTGCCAATTCCGGATCCAGAAAGAACCTGGAAGTGGATTTCTTCGGAGGAGAGCCTTTAATGAACTGGCAGGTTGTCAAAGACCTGGTAGCATACGGAAGAGAGCAGGAGAAACTCCATAATAAAAAATTCCGTTTTACACTGACAACGAACGGTGTTCTTCTCAATGATGAAGTTATGGAGTTCTGTAATAAAGAAATGGGAAATGTTGTTCTCAGTGTGGACGGACGTAAAGAAGTTCATGATTATATGAGACCTTTCCGCAAAGGAGCTGGAAGTTATGATCTGATCATTCCGAAATTCCAGAAATTTGCGGAATCCAGAAATCAGGACAAGTATTATGTGCGTGGTACATTTACACATCATAATCTCGATTTTTCAAAAGATGTTCTGCACCTTGCAGATCTTGGTTTCAAACAGATTTCTGTTGAACCGGTAGTTGCAGCTGATACAGAGGAATATGCAATCAGAGAAGAGGATATTCCTCAGATCATGGAAGAATACGATGCACTGGCAAAAGAAATGATCGCCAGAGAAAAAGCCGGAAAAGGTTTCAACTTCTTCCACTTTATGATTGACCTGACCGGTGGACCTTGTGTCTACAAACGTCTCTCAGGATGTGGTTCAGGAACCGAGTATCTTGCAGTAACTCCTTGGGGTGATTTTTATCCGTGTCATCAGTTTGTTGGTGAAGAGCAGTTCCTTATGGGAAATGTGGATGAGGGAATTACACATCCGGAGATCCGTGATAAGTTTGGTAAATGTAATGTTTACACAAAAGAAGCTTGTAAAGACTGCTTCGCAAGATTTTACTGCAGTGGTGGCTGTGCTGCCAATGCTTATCATTTTCAGAAAGATATAAATGGCAATTATGGTATCGGATGCGAACTTCAGCGTAAGAGAGTGGAGTGCGCAATCATGATAAAGGCCGCATTAGCGGAATAAAATAATGCAAGAAGGGAAAGAACAATGAAGAAAAGCAAAGGAATTGTTGTGCTGCTTCTGACCGCCATTATCACAGTCTTTCTGTGTTACACGGCCGGGATTGGCCTCGGACCAACAGGTACCGGTTCTGCAAAAAACATTAAGACCGGCCTGGACCTGTCTGGTGGTGTAAGTATCACCTATCAGGCAAAAGACAGCAACCCAAGTGCAGAAGACATGTCAGATACTGTTTATAAACTCCAGAAGCGTGTTGAACAGTACAGTACAGAAGCACAGGTGTACAAAGAAGGAAGCGACCGTATCGCTGTAGAGATTCCTGGTGTTACAGATGCAGATGCGATTCTGAATGACCTTGGAAAACCGGGTTCTCTGTGTTTTATCACAATGACAGATGATGACGGTAATGCAAACTTCTCCAGTACAGGAAGCGGTTATGTACTGGCAAGAAGTCTGGACGAGATTCGTGAATCCGGATCCGTCGTTCTGGAAGGTACAGATGTAAAAGATGCCCAGGGTGGTGCATTCCAGTCTGACAAAAACAGCTCCAGAGAGTATGCAGTCAGCCTGACACTTACAGATGAAGGTAAGACAAAATTTGCAGATGCTACAGAAGCAAACGTAGGAAAACAGATTGCGATCGTTTATGACAATCAGATCTTAAGCGCACCGAAGGTAAACGAAGCAATCACAGGTGGACAGGCACAGATCACTGGTATGTCCAGTGTGGAAGAAGCACAGAATCTTGCTTCCTATATCCGTATCGGTTCTCTGAGCATCGAACTGGAAGAACTTCGTTCCAGCGTAGTTGCTGCACAGCTTGGTGAAGAAGCGATCTCCACCAGTGTTATGGCTGGTCTGATCGGTCTTGTTATTGTAATCATCTTCATGATTATTATGTATCGTCTGCCGGGTGTTGTTGCCGGTGTGGCACTGATCCTGTATACAGCGATCGTACTCATTACATTGAATGCATTTGACATCACACTGACTCTTCCGGGTATCGCAGGTATCATTCTTGGTATTGGTATGGCGGTTGATGCGAACGTTATCATTTACGCACGTATTCAGGAAGAAATCGCAGCCGGAAACTCTGTAAGAGCTTCTATTAAATCCGGTTTCTCAAAAGCGTTCAGCGCAATCTTCGATGGAAACATCACAACCCTGATCGCATCTCTCGTGCTGATGTGGCTTGGTTCCGGTACTGTTAAGGGCTTTGCTTATACACTGGCTCTTGGTATCGTAGTTTCCATGTTTACAGCTCTGGTTGTATCACGTTTTGTTATGAATGCTCTTTATGCAGTAGGATTCCATGATGAGAAATTCTACGGTCGTGCAAAACAGCGTAAAGTATTCAATTTTGTTGGAAAACGAAAAGTATTTTTCATTATTTCCATCATTCTGATCTTAAGTGGTCCGGTTGCAATGGCAATCCATCACAACGTAGATGGAACAGCTCTGAACTATGCACTTGACTTCTCAGGTGGTACTGCAACAACTGTAACATTCAACGAAGACATGGATATCAAGCAGATTGACTCTGAAGTAACTCCTGTCGTTGAAGAAGTTACAGGTGATAAGAATGTACAGCCGACTAAAGTTGTAGGAACAAATCAGGTAGTTATCAAGACGCGTACGCTTTCTCAGGAAGAACGTGAGAAACTGGATAATGCACTTGTTGAGAAATTTAATGTAGATGATTCTCTGATCACAACAGAAAGTATTTCTTCTACAGTAAGTTCCGAGATGAGAAGAGATGCAGTTGTTGCCGTGATTGTGGCTACACTCTGCATGCTTGCTTACATCTGGTTCCGTTTCAAAGATATCCGTTTCGCAAGCAGTGCAGTACTTGCCCTGCTGCATGACGTACTGGTTGTATTTGCATTCTATGGAATTTCCAGAATTTCCGTAGGTAATACCTTCATTGCCTGCATGCTTACCATCGTAGGTTATTCTATCAACGCAACGATCGTTATCTTCGACCGTATTCGTGAGAATATGAAGGGAAGCAGATCAAACCTTGAAGAGATCGTTAATGAAAGTATCACACAGACACTTACAAGAAGTATGTACACTTCTTTCACAACTTTCGTAATGGTAGCTGTTTTGTACATCATGGGTGTATCTTCTATACGTGAGTTCGCAGCTCCTCTGATGGTAGGTGTTATCTGTGGAGCTTACTCTTCTGTATGCATCACAGGTGCTCTGTGGCTGGTAATGAAACGCTATTATAAGAAACCTGTTGCACAGGCTGTAGCAGCAAAGAATACTGCAGCTCCTGCAAAACAGAATAATAACAGCCAGGATACAAAATCTGGAAAGAAAAATTCAGATCAGCCGAAAAAGAAAAACCGCAAGAGAGTAGCAGAACGTCTGGCGGCACAGGAAGCAGCGGCAAAAGAAAATGCTTCCAAAGATGAAAATAAGGATGCATAATCCGAAACATAAAAAGTAACAATTAAGTTGCTGTGAACGGAGTGAACAGTAACACATCTCAGATCCCGGGACAGACTGCTGCCCCGGGATTTGTGTTTTAATAATGGATGATAGGTTGATAAACAGAGAGGATCATTATGGAAAAGTGGATGGTATATAATAAGAAAGCAGATTTTCAAAAAATAGGCAGTGAATTTGGAATTGATCCTGTGATAGCGAGATTGATACGAAACCGTGATATACAGGATATGAAAGAGATTCGTTCCTATTTATATGGAACACTTGCGGAAATTCCATCCCCATGGAAGATGAAGGATATGGAACGTGCAGTGCAGATCCTTCAGAAAAAAATTACGCAGAAAAAAAAGATCCGAATCATCGGAGATTATGATATAGATGGCGTGACAGCTACCTGCATTTTGTTGAAAGGTTTGAAACGACTTAATGCAAATGTGGATACTTACATTCCGGACAGAGTAAAAGACGGATATGGAATGCATGAGCAGCTGATCGATAAAGCACTGGAAGATGGAATTGATACGATACTGACCTGCGATAATGGGATTGCAGCTGCGGCTGAAATAGAATACGCAAAAAAAGAAGGACTCACTGTGATCGTTACGGATCATCATGATATTCCTTTCCGCGATACAGAGGATGGAAGAATCTGGATCATTCCGAAAGCAGATGCAGTGGTGAATCCGAAACAGAATGACTGTCTGTATCCGAATAAAAATATCTGCGGGGCGGTGGTTGCGTGGAAACTGATCTGGGCGTTATATGAAAGATTGGGGATTGACAGTGATGAGATATGGGATTTTCTTGAATTGGCAGCAATTGCAACAGTAGGTGATGTCATGGATCTGCAGGGAGAGAACAGGATCATTGTAAAGGAAGGACTGAAAAAACTTTCTTCTACTTCTTTTGAAGGGCTGAAAGCACTGATTTGTGTGAATAATCTTGAAGGTGCAGAGATTACGGCATATCATGTAGGGTTTGTTATTGGCCCATGTATCAATGCAAGCGGACGGCTTGATACAGCAGCAAGATCTCTGGAACTGCTTCTTGCGGATAATATGGAAGATGCAATGAAGCTTGCGGATGATCTGTATGATCTGAATCAGAGCAGAAAAGCCATGACAGAGCAAGGAAAAGGACAGGCGATTCAGAGCATTGAGGAAAATAATCTCGGTAAGGACCGAGTGTTGGTAGTGTATCTTCCAGACTGTCATGAGAGCCTTGCTGGTATTATTGCAGGACGGATCCGTGAAGCATATAATAAGCCGGTGTTCGTACTGACGAAAGGAGCTGACGGAGTAAAGGGAAGCGGGCGGTCGATCGAGGCATATTCTATGTATGAGGAACTGGTGAAATGCAGTGATCTGCTCACGCAGTTTGGCGGTCATCCGATGGCAGCCGGACTTTCAATGGAGGAAAAAAATGTAGAACTTTTCCGCAGACGTCTGAATGATAACTGTACCCTTACAGAACAGGATCTGATTCCCAAAATTATGATCGATGTGCCAATGCCGATTTCCTATCTTTCCAAAAAACTGACAGAACAGTTAAAGGTGCTGGAACCATTTGGTAAAGGGAACTCGAAACCTTTGTTTGCACAGAAAAATCTTCGGGCAGTGGGGATTCGTGTTTTTGGCAGAAACAGGAATGTGGCAAAGATGCTTCTTATAGATGAAAATGGAATAAAGATGGATGCAGTATATTTTGGAGAAGCACAGGAATTCGTGGATTTTGTACAGGCGCATGATACCATATCTGTTACATATTATCCTGAAATTAATGTTTTTCAGGGAAGAGAAAACCTGCAGGTGGTCATAAAGAATTATTGTTGATTTTGGCACTGAAATAAGGGAAAATATGGAAAAGAAACAACAGTAGCGAGTTGGACATCCGGAAAAGAGTCACATAAGGTGCAGTGAAACCGGGAACTTATATCAGATGTGAAATGCCCCCACCTCTGTAGGTGGCGAGCAACAAATCAGTATCAGTGGTGGGAGTCAATCCC
>OGQQ01001213.1_pt1 | contig 21034 bp, 19 predicted proteins | sample 1553281 | NCBI WGS metagenome assembly OGQQ01 (sample SAMEA2579937, study PRJEB22360) | human gut metagenome | biome: human gut; feature: human-associated habitat; material: faeces | place: Denmark | collected 2008/2010 | reverse complement strand
CATGTAATCTTTCTAACCCCTCTCCTCAGAAACTACTGTTTCTTCGGTCTCTCCCCTATATTTTGCGTTGCAAAACACAGGGGAGAAGGTTAGAATGTTTTGTCTTGTTGTATAAAAACCTCGTTAGACTGTAACGAAATAAGAAATGTGTCTCCCTCCTCTGCGCACGTATGTGCGATAGGGCAGATGTCCGAAGGGCGGAGAGGTTGGAAAATACCGGCAGTGGAGTTAAGTCTCGTCCACCTTTTGTTTATCATAAATGAGGTGGAGTGTACCACAGGACGAGGGAGAAATAAAATATATAAAAACTCCCCCTGCTTAGCAACAAGTCGAGACGGGCTTGAATTAGAAATAAGATTCTTTTTGGAGGCGAATTTTGTAGGGGGGATTTAGGCTTAATTCACCGAAAAGGAAGAGCTTTATGGGTTTATGTAGGGTGCTGTATCAGCAATCGTTGCTGTCGAAACTTTCGACTTTCACCCGTTTGCGCGATTTGAATACCAGCATATCCGCTACGAAATAGTTGAACAATCCCGAAATAAGCAGGGCGGCAAGATTACAATAGATAACGTCCCAGCCGAATATCTTTTGGAAAATGAGTAGAAAAAACATTTTCATTAAGAAGCCGGCTCCCGATGAAAGATTGAACATGAGAAAACGAATACAGAAATCAGACGTCGAACGACGGCCGATTCTACTTTTCCATATCCAAAAATAAGAACATAGGAAATTGCTCAATACGGCAAATTCAAAACTGATGATAGGGGAAAGGACATATACCTCCCAGTAGCTGCTGAATATAAAAGTCGAGCATATCCACAGTATCAAGGTATCGACACCTGTGCCCAATAGCCGACTGACTACGAATTGTAGGTAAATACGCAGCTTTAACACCGTATCTTTATTATTTTTTAGGAGAATAGGGTTTCAATGGATCTTGTTTGGACAAAATGCGACGGTCGGTGATGAATTGAACCAACCATGCCACGAACAAGAAGCAGGCAATGAACAATCCGGCTACATCGAATATGCCCAATGTTTGCCCTTCGATGGTCCACTTTATTTCCGAGAGGGAAGTATACATGAACACCGTGTTGATGAGAATAACGATCAATCGGAATTCTGTTGGCCCGAGGCTGCCGTAAGTGAGCAGGAACTTACCGCTTAGGATTGTCGAGATATACGTATAAATTGAAAGAACCAAATAGCCCACTAATACCAGCATCGCTACATCGAGCCTGAACATGGGCGAAAGACCGGCTCCGATACACATGATACAGATGGTGACGGCATCGAGCGTATGGTCGATAAAAAATCCATAAACGGGTCTTTGTGCATTCCTTACTCTGGCAAGAGTGCCGTCGAGGCTGTCGCCATACCAGTTAATTACCAACCCGAGAGAAGAAATCCACAGGTAGTTTTTATCTATATGAGCCAATACGAATCCCACTGCGCATACGAGAGCTCCTACTACGCCGGTATATGTGAGGAAGTCCGAAGTAACCCATGCCGGTTGTCGTTGAGCCAGCCAAACCAAAACTTTTTTCTCTGCTGCATTGAGCACGGAAGTCTGTATTCTTTCAGATGTTTCTTTTCCCATTTCCTAATTTTTGTACAAAAGTACAGATTATTTAGCAAACCGAGTAAAAAAAGTGTATTAAATTATTCATGTTTTTGAAAGATTCGGGTATTCTGCGGAGAGCAAGGCGGGTAACTAAAACAAGTTCTTGGGTTCTGTTTTTATCCCATGAAGTTGTCGTCATGCCATCGACCGGTGTCATATCGACCGTCCGGGTAATACATGGTTCCATAGCCTTCTTTACAGCCGTTGACGAAATCACCTTCGTATTGTTCTCCGTTTTTGTAGAAGAATACACCCTTTCCGGTAAGTTGCCCGTTTACGAAGTCGCCTTCGTATCGCTCTCCGTCAGTCCATATATAGATTCCTTTTCCATGACTTATCCCTTCTACGAAATCGCCGTAGTAACAGTCCCCGCCTTTGTGAATGAAAACACCTTTTCCGGTACGTTTTCCTTCGATAAAATCTCCTTCATAGCGATCTCCGTCGGCCCAGAAAAAGAAACCTCTTCCAGAGGGTAAGCCGTCGACAAAGTCTCCTCTGTAATATTCTCCGTCTCTCTGGGTATAGATCCCTTTCCCGGTCTGTTTCCCGTGATCGTAATCTCCTTCGTAACAACTGCCGTCCGACCATGTAAAAACGCCTTTCCCATGTTGTTCCCCGTTTACGAAATCACCTTCGTAGCGTTCTCCGTTTGCCCACGTGTAGATACCGCGACCTTCGAATTTGCCGTTTGCAAATTGGCCCTCGTATCGGTTTCCGTTTGGCCAAGTATACATACCGGATCCCTCGAACTTTTCATTGACGAAATCTCCTTCATATCGTTGTCCTTCCGGGAATGTCATTATACCTTTGCCTTGTATTTTTCCGTCTTGAAATTCTCCTTCGTATATAATCCCGCAGAGGTCGGTAAGTGTGCCCCAACTGGGTTTGCCATCTTTGAGAACTCCTTTGAATGTACCGTCCGGGAGGCTGATACCCTCTCTCGGTGTTTCGCTGTAATAAGTCATGGTATTCTTTTATTATGATATCTTCAATCGCGTATTCGAGATAACGATATGCGAATATAGGAAAATACAGTCGATTTTCCAAACCTCTCGGCAGAAAATTATATGGGTCGCGTGACGGATAAAATGATTGTGATTTAATATGTATATATCTTATAATGAATGTATTGTGTCCGGTTTTAACCGCAGGGCTGTTTATGCCGATAACCTTTTGTTATGAATGGTAAAAAAGAATGATAATCAAAATCAGGTTTCGCTTGTTATATTTGTAACGGAATAAAGAAAACTCATCATTTAAATATAACAAATATGGAATTTTTGACGAATGAAAAACTCACGATCGTGGGTGCTGCCGGTATGATCGGTTCGAATATGGCACAGACTGCATTGATGATGCGTTTGACACCTCATTTATGTTTGTATGACCCTTATGCTCCGGCATTGGAAGGTGTTGCCGAGGAATTACGTCATTGTGCATTTAAAGGGGTAGATATAACCTTCACGAGCGACGTGAAAGAAGCTCTTACGGGAGCCTCGTATATCGTATCTTCCGGAGGGGCTGCTCGCAAAGCAGGAATGACAAGAGAGGATTTATTGAAAGGAAATGCCGAAATTGCCGCTCAATTCGGTAAGGATATACGCAGCTATTGTCCCGATGTGAAACATGTGGTCGTCGTTTTCAATCCGGCCGATATTACGGGGTTGATCGTATTGCTTTATTCGGGTTTGAAACCGTCTCAGGTATCCACGCTTGCGGCGCTCGATAGTACGCGTTTGCAGAGCGAGTTGGCAAAATATTTCCATGCGGTAGCCGATGAAATCGAGAATTGTCGTACCTATGGAGGGCATGGAGAACAAATGGCGGTTTTTGCTTCGACGACAAAAGTAAAAGGAACTCCGCTCGCCGAGCTTATCGGAACGGAAAAATTACCGGCCGAAGACTGGGAGAAGATACGCCAGCAAGTCGTTCAAGGAGGCAAACACATTATCGATTTGCGAGGACGCTCTTCTTTTCAGAGCCCGGCCTATCTTTCTATCGAGATGATTGCTGCGGCAATGGGTGGAAATCCTTTCACGTGGCCGGCTGGTGTTTATTTGTCTGACGGGAAATTCAACCACATACTTATGGCGATGGAGACAATTCTCGATCGTTCGGGAGTACATTACAACCCGGTTTATGGTACGCCGGAAGAAGATAAAGAATTGGAGCGCAGTTATAAGCATTTGTGCGATTTGCGTGATGAGGTGATAGCGATGGGAATCATTCCCCCGGTTTCGGAATGGAATAAACTGAATAAAAATATCGAATAAACAGCGTTGTCGAACCTGTGGAATCCTGTTATAAAAATAGCGGCTTTTTACGAGAAGCCGCTATTTTTATCTTTATATTATACGGGAACCGGTAAATCAACGTCCGAAGTTAAATATGTCGGAGTGTATATGCTCCCGATCCATAATGACTTTCAACTCTTCCACTTTATCGGGATAAGTATTAGCTAAATTATTGTCTTCATGCGGGTCTTCGGCAATGTTGTACAACTCATGAGTCGGGTTTCCGTTTTTGATATTTTGTCGAATCAGTTTCCAATCTCCGGCTCTTACGGCTTGGCGACCGTTTTCCTCGTGGAACTCCCAATACAAGAAGTCATGTTGCCGTTGTTCCCCCTTTCCGGTCAGAGTAGGGAGTATAGACAACCCGTCCATCGCCTCTTCGCGCCAATTCGTATCTTCACCCAACAATTCTACGAAAGTAGGCATCATATCCCAGCCGGCTGCCATCAAGTCGCTTATAGAGCCGGCTTCGATAGTCCCCGGCCAATAGGCGATATAAGGCACGCGCATACCGCCCTCGTACAAAGCTCGTTTCAATCCTCTCAGTCGTTCCTCTGTGTTGAAGAAAGTCGGATCTGCTCCTCCCTCGTTATGAGGGCCGTTATCGCTCGTGAATATAAATAAAGTCTTTTCGGAGATACCCAGCTCTTCCAGTTTATCGATGATTTGTCCCACATACGTGTCCAATCGGGTAATCATAGCCGCAAATTGTGCGCGGGGATTAGTTGCTGTACCATAATCTCCGTTGTCGTACCACGGGTGGGGCTCTTGAAATTTACCTTTATACATATCGACGATACTGTCTTGCGGCTGACACAGTTCGGCATGGGGAATCGTATATGTGAAATAACCGAAAAATGCCTTGTCCTTATTGTCTTCGATGAATTTCATCGCATGTTCGTGTATGGCATCTTGCGAATAACGTCCGTTTTGATACTCTTTTTCTTGGTTATTCCACAAATACTCCGGGTAGTAAGAGTGCGCTTTACGCTGACAGTTGTATCCGTAAAATACGTCGAATCCCATCTTGTTAGCTTCTCCGCCCGAACCGGGATAACCCATACCCCATTTACCGAAACAACCTGTCACATATCCGTTTTGTTGAAACAGATGTCCCAACGTTTCTACATTCGGATCGAGAGGCTCTTGTCCTTCGGGTTGTATTTCTTTATTTCCCCGTATTTTGGTATGTCCGGTGTGTTGCCCGGTCATCAACGAAGCTCTTGATGGAGCGCTTACAGCTGTACTTGCATAAAATTGAGTGAAACTCATGCCTTTATTTACGAGCCTGTTCAGATTGGGAGTCGATATCATTTGTTGGCCGTAGGCCTCTATATCGCTGTATCCCATGTCGTCGCAAAGCAAGTAAATGACATTGGGGCGTTCTGTTGTGGCGACAGCATCTCTCTCTTGGGCGAAGCACAAACCCGAAGTAAGGAGCAGGCTGCTTGCAGGGTATATAAATTTATTGGTATTCATACGTTTTATAAAGGTGTTTAAAGTTTGCTATCGAGAAGTTTGAGTGTGGTCGTTTTCCCGTTTTCCGGTTCGATGACTAAGACGATAAATCTTTCGGGATATTTCAATTCCCCTTCGAAGACGGTATCGGCAGAAAAGTAATTTCCTAACAGTTGGCCGGAGAGGCTCACTGCTTTGATCGTGTTGCGTCCGTCCAGTCCGGTTATGCTCAGTCGTCCGTCGTAGAGGTGAGCTTTGGGTGCTACGCTTCTGTCTCCGTTTTCAATTCCTGTGGGGGTTTTTAAAGGCACTCGATAAAAATACCACCCCGAACCTGTTCCTATACCGGCGTTGTATAGAACGACTCCCCATGTACCGTCTTGGGCGTTTAACAGATAGGAATTGTCGCCTTCGTACTTGATAGAGTAGCTCCCGTTTTCATGACCGCTGGATTCGATTGTGAATTGACTCCCGAGAGTAGAAGCGGTAAAATATTCTTTTTCTAAGACTTTCGACCCGGATATTTGCAAGTTCGTCCCTTTGTTTACGATATATACCCGATTATTTCCGGCATCTTCCAACCGCCAGAGAAATTTGTCTGTTTGGTTCGCCGGTTTTTCCACCCTCAGTGCGGTGGAATAATCCCCACCAGTGTTCGTATCATAGGCGATATATCTCTCTTTTCGGTTGGTGTCGGTGTGAGCATTCATGATTTGATACCAAATCGGGTCTTCGGCTGTGCTTATTTCGGGGGTGGCTAATACGGGAACAGCGGCTTCGAATACGGCTATCAGGCTCGTACTTTTCGTTACGGTAAATGTGTAGACCGATTCTTCACTCACGATTTCGTTTCCCTCTTGCCAACCTTTGAATTCTATGGCAGACTCCGAATTTTCATTGATAATAGCTTTTACGGTGACTTGTGTCCCTATTTCGTAACGGCCGGCGTCGTTTGCCGGTGTTTCGATAATGGCAGTTCCCAGTTCGTCGTTGTTCGATGATACGCTTATAAAGCGGTCGGTTCTATCCGATGCTTCCAAAACATACACTACGAAATCATATACCCGTCCGCTAATCGAGGCATCGGCCGAGGAGGGGGTTGTCGATTCGATTCTTATGCGTATGCGAGTTTTTCCGAGTTCTGCGTTTTCGGGTATCGCTATGGTCTGTACGAAACTTTTGGTGGAGGCTGCTACTTGGGCGGGTCGTGATTCCTTTTCGAATACACCGTCGCGGTTCCAGTCGGTGTAAGTCGAGAGGGTATAGTTCGACGGATCGACGGTCATAGTCGCATTGAACTCGAAAGTTTCGCCCGCGATCAATAAGGAAGTCTCTTTCGACACTATGGCGAAATAACTGCCGGGAGAGTTCGGTTTTGCATATCCCAACGGGTAGATGACTGCATCGCCCGAGGTCGTTGCCGAAGAGATATAGCCTCCGCTGGCAGATCCGGCCGGCATTTGGTATATGGGGCTTTTTTCGCTGATACGCCCCAGCCGTATCATGGTTTCGAAAGGGTTCGATGAAATGTAGTCGTTACTCGAATCGTCGGCAGCTATTGCCGGTATTGTCATTGTAGCAACGGTGGCCGCTGCCAGAAATTTAAAGAATATATTCATGTCTTATCTATTGGATATAAATACAAAAGCATAGGACAATATAATTTTATCCTATGCTTTTATATCAGAGTTATTTAATGAATTTGATCATTTCTCCGCCTACATTTGCGATATACACACCTTTTTCGAGGGCCGATACAGAGATTTCCGTTGCATTGTTTACTTGCAAGACAATCTGTCCCGACAAATTATAAACGGTGGTTTGGGTGGGATTGGGGGAAATCAAGAGTCCGGCGTGAGCATCGTAATAAACCTTACCGGAAGCTATTCCTTCGATTCTCGATGCCGGAGAGATGGCGATTTCGAAATCATAGGCAATACCGTTTCTTATCTCGTTATAGAATTCGGTGAAGACTTTCGAGGGCCAGTCGTTGGACCAGGGATCGGGCCCCATGTAAACGACGCGCATGCGATAGGTTCCGGGAGCGGTTTCGGCCGGAACGGTTATCGTTCTGTCCCAACCTTCTGTAACATTGCCGTCAGGATCGTCGAAAGTATTGTCGCCTGAGTTATTGCCTACGGCAGCGTAAATCTCGTTTTCGCCGCTGAATTCTTTATCGTTGTTCCAGTCTATGTAGAGTGTTTGGTAAGACCAGACGATTTCAGGCTCGCATACGATGTCTCTATATCCGTTGTTATAGGTGATATCCTCGTTATACTGCTTGAAATTCATGGAGAAGTTTTCAACACCCTCTTCGAGGCGGATTGGATTTTCGGTCTTGTCGATAACAGCTCCTTCTACTTGTGGTGTATGTAGTTTTTTATATTCGGTGAAGGGGAGTTCTTCTTGGGTTGCGCAGGTGAACAGAGTCTCGGTATTATCGCCTGCGGTATAAGAAACAGAGCCTAAATAACGGTTCTGTTGATTAAGGTCCGTGACGTAGAAACGGGTCATGATGGGATAATCCTTTTCGACGAATTCGGCGACGAGAGTTTTATCTTCTGTCCCTTCGTAAGAATAAGTGTGTCTGTAACTTATAACAGTTTCAGTTCCCTCTTCCACCCATCTGTAAAACATATAGTTGTCGGCTGCGGTCGCTTTTACGATAAGAGCTTCCGTTTCAGGAACCTCTACACTTGTCGACTCTTTTCCTTCTATGGATACCGATCCTTTTGCCGAGTCTGCCGATTTTACTGAGACGGTTTTGGTAGCCGTTGGAGGGGTGTATTGAGCCGGATAGAAAAACCAGCCCGAGGCTTGGTGTGTTCCCATTTCATAAACGGTTACACCGTAATCCCATGACGTATCTGCGGCGTTCAGATAAGCGGCTTCCGAAATCCCGGTGTAATCCAGACAGTATTGTTTATCGGCACACTGCTGTTGTCCTGTGGAAGCAGATGTGGCCAGTACCCAAACAGCACCCTCGTCTGCACTCATCTCTAACATCGTATTGTTGATAGCGGTAGCTTCTACTGGAACAACAATGCGCATACCGCTCGAATGAACCAGTACGCAGTAATTGTCGCCTCCGTCCGCTTTTTCCAAACGCCAGATGTAAGCAGCATCGGTTGGCGGTGTGGTTAGCTGGTCGGTACATAAATTCGAACCGTCCCATTTCATAAATCGGTTTTGTCGATCGGAAGCCGTGAGGTGGGACGACATCATTGTATACCATTTGGGGGATTCCGCTGTGCTTATTTCGGGTTCGACAACCCCTGAAATAGGAGTAACCTGTGCTACGGATAGATTTGAAACAAGTAGACCTGCTAAAAGCAGTAACGGATTAAATAAAGATTTTTTCATACATAAAGTGTTTTTAATGGGTAATTAAATGTGTTTGTTTATTTTTTAATGATATTAGTAACGAACGGTTGTCTTTTATATAATTTTATTATGGGTTATTTGGTTATGTTGCACAATCAATTGTTTCTGTTGTAATGTTTTAGTAATACAAATAATCAAAATAATATATATGCATACGAATATCACACTGATTTAAAGCTATTAATACATTATATGGAATATTATCATCTCTGTATGGAAGTATTATTTACATTCATACTACTCATACCAAAATAATCTTGCTACATTATTCTCTCGTTATTATCACTTTAATAATTGCAATTGGAATACACGCCCAACCAAGTATTAGTGCTGCTGCTATTTTCTCTATAAATACTCCACCTACACTTGAACTGAATATAACCGTATTCTTAAATATTGTTTCACTTACTGCCCAATAGCCCAATACAAGATAAATAATTAATCCTACCATAATCTTTCTCCTTTTATCTTAGTGTTATGTCTTTTAGTTATGTCTATATTATAGACTTATAGCTGGACATTTTATGTCACTGTGAAATAAAAGGAGGAGAATTTCATAGGCGAATTATATAATAAAAAAGTACTTGCTTCAGCACGATATATTGCATTAATAACCGCTTTCATCTTGCCATAAGTATCTCGCTAAATCCTTCATTGCACTGTCTTTTTCTGTAGCCTTTCCTGATCTTTCTTTTAACTTGTCCATAAATTCCATAGTTATATATCTTCCTTTAGTTGTTCACTTTATTTGCTGTCTAAAGTGTACTTCCTAATAATAACAGGATGTGGCAAGCTAAAATATATTAAAAAGATTTCGTCAATATAGAATAGAAATGGCTATTGAATTTGCCTCAATAGCCATTTTATAATAATTATTAGTCTACAAAATCAAATTCATTTTTGAATTTATCTTTAAATATCTCAAATACTTTTGTTAATGTTTCTTCATCTTCAACGCTAACATATGATTCTGTTTCTTCATCACTGTCATCGTCTGAGTCTTCAACTTTTAGAATTACCACTTCTCCTGGCTCTTCGCTTTCTTCATCATCCACTGGTAATAAAACAACATATTCTTCATTATCTAATTCAACTAAATCTAAAAGTTCGAAGTTAGATTCCTTTCCTTCTTCATCTGTTAAAGTTATTATGTTGTCTGATAATTCTTCCTCAGAATTGTTTGTTATGTTTTCGTCATTCATTATTTTATTCTCCCTTCAAAATTAATTTTATTATAATTTGCATTTCTACAAAATTAAAACCATTTTATTTATACTATTATTTTATTTTTTGTCAATTATATTCAATTATCTTTTTTCATTTTCATATAAGATTCCAAAATATATACTGCTGAAATTGTATCTACTATATTTCTTTTTTTATGTTTATTTACGTTTAAAAAGTTCATTGTTTTATGAGCTTCTACAGTTGTTAATCTTTCATCTATTCTTTCAATTTTTATTTTATTGAATTTGCACTGTAATTTATGTATGAACTTTTCTGTAACTTCTACGCGTTCTGTTTTTGTGCCATTCATATTTAATGGCATTCCAATTGCAAATGTATCAATTTCGTTATTATATTCAGCAAGTATTTCTTCTAAACGCTTTAAAACTATTTTATCATTTCCTTGATGATGAATTGTTTCTAGTCCTTGAGCCGTATACCCTAATGGATCTGTTATAGCAATTCCAACTCTTGCATCTCCATAATCTATTCCTAAAGCTCTCATATATTACTTGTCCAATCCAATATAATTTTTTACCATTTCTTCTAATAGTTCATCTCTTTCAACTTGTCTAATTAAATTTCTTGCTCCATTATGGCTTGTTATATATGTAGGATCTCCAGAAAGTATATATCCTACTATTTGATTTATTGGGTTGTAACCTTTTTCAGTTAAAGCCTTATATACCTCTTTAAGAATTTCCCTAGTTTTTTCATTTTTTTCTTTTTCAACATTAAAACTAACAGTTTCGTCTGTAACCATATAAAACCTCCTATAAATAATTTATATTACTTTCTGATGTATCAGCTGTGTCTAAATATTCTTCTAGTTTTTGAGTAACACCAACTAAAGCAGTGCCTTTATAATATTTTGCAAGAGCAATATTTAATTTTGGTGATACCTCCGTTTCATCTCCTTTATAGTCTTCTGCAGGTGCTATTTTTATAGCTTCCGTTTTTTCTTTTACTGTTTTCATAAACTCCTCAACTGCTTCTAAATCAACTCCTGAAAAAACTATAGCAAATTTTGGTCCCATATATCTCACAAATAAATATTCTGGTGATAAGTTTTGTTTTATTTCTCTACAAACTTGTGTTATTACATTATCTCCTGTCTTTCTGCTTATTTTTTCATTTATTTCAACTAAATTTATTATTTTCAATAAGCAAACAGTTGATGTAGAATATTTATCTATAACATTTTTTCCTTCTGTGTATAAATACTCTGCTGTTTTTAATTCTGAATATTGGTCATCTCTTACAATTTTTTCTATTGTAGATTGATTTTCTACAGTTTTTAAAACAGCAACAATATTATTTTTTACAACTTCTAATATTGTAGTATCCACATTATCGAATTCATGAGGAGTGCTTCCTTCTATTATCCAATAACCAATGTAAACATTGTCTATGTATATTGGAAAGAACATTGCTGCCTTTGCTCTTCCAAATTCCATTTTTTGATAAGGCAATTTTTCGCCTTCTTTTTCAACTGTAATGTATTTGGGAATACCCGTTTCTATACTATCTGCAAAAACTGGTTCTGACTGCAAATTTTTCAATGTTTCCCAATGTTTTTCTGCAACATTTGAGGCTCTTATTACAAATTCCGCACCATTATAAACTACAATGGTTGAATATTTTATACCATATTTTTCTATTAATATGTCATTAATTTTTTTCAGCTTATCATCAACACTTGATGTTTCACTTATGGTATCCATAAAATCTTGTAATACATTTAAACTTGTAATTTGTTGGTTTATGTTCTTAAAAGAATCAATTTTTTTGTGTATTGACATATTATAGAACATTAGGCCTATTATTATTGCTACTAGTAATAAAACTATTATTATCATCATTGTAAAATTTCACCTCATTTTGTTTATTTAAAAATTATTTCTCATCTTATTTAATGTTGCATTCATATTACTATTAAATGAATAATTTGTTTTTGTATTCTTTTTACCATAATCATTATAATTCTTTGTTGGTTTTGTCTTATTTTTTTCGTTTGCAATTAAAGGATATACCATGTCTCCTAATCTTTGTAATGCGTCTAAGAAAATTTTAGAATACCCATTTAACGATATTTCACAATCTACTAATCTCTCTAAATATCTACCATAAGTTTGATCTTCAAATGGGATTGTTGTATATTTTACATTATCTTTATCAAACAGTGTATTTATATATGTTGATGCTGGATCATTATAACAAGAAATTCCTCCTATAACCATTTTGTCGGTTAACTTTCTTAATTTTAGTGTTTTATTTATTACTATTCTTAATTTATTTGGATTTAATATATTTTTATATTTCAATTCATTTAAAAAAGCCGTTAATGGTTGAATTGTAAGAATATCATATGTTTGTACTAAATATATCTCATGTGATTCTGCAAAATAATTGAAATTTGTGTCAAAATCACAATCCAATAATACTAAAGAATAATTTTTAGATAATGTATCTAATATGTTTTCATAATCATCTATACTTGGATTTTCACCTGGCAATGTAGTATATACAGTAAGATTTTTACTTACTTGAATGCCATCTGCCACACCACTTCTAAGTCCATCAATACATCTAAAAGACTTTTCTCTTAATGCATCTTCGTTTAGAGTATAAATGTAATATGCATTTTTATTTTTTGTTAAATCCAATATTGCTGTTTTTATTCCTTTATCAGATAATAAAACCGCTAGATTATTTACTAAGAATGATGTTCCATTCTTTGATGTTCCAACAAATGATACAATTTTGCAATCGCTTGTTACTAAATTAGATGTTACTGTGTTTTCATTTTGAATACTATTTGCAACAGTATTAATAGCGTTCGAACCTTGTATTTGATTATTTTTATTGAAGTATTCAAACGAATTACTGTAATTGTTCATCTCGCTATTAGTTAAATTTTGAGTATTATTTTGTTGCAAATCTCCGCCTAGGTATCCGCCATTTTCTTCATATTCATTCTTTTCTTCAGGCTTATTTTCCTCCTGAGGTTCTACAATTTTGTTATTGTTAAAGCTCTCCATACCTGGTAATTGAGGCATTTCATTGTTTTCAAATAAATCATTGTTAAAATCTCTTTTAAAGAAATCAACAGGTTTATTCTCTACTGGTTGCTCAAACTTTGGTGCTGGAGTTTCATCTTCAAATCCAGGTAGCATTACATCATCTGAATTTTGTTCTTGAACATTTGAAGATACTTGATTGTTTAAATCAAATAAATTTATATCATCATCTTCTTCTGTCTCTGGCAATGTAACAGCTTCTGGCTCAACTGTTTCCTCTGATTCAACTATCTTTTTAGGTCTACCTCTGCCTTTTTTTACTTTTGCTTCTTCCATAGCAATTTCTTCAGGTGTTTTTTCTTTTCTTGGTCTTCCACGCCCCTTCTTTACTGGTTGAACTGGTTCAGTTTGATTACTTTCTTCATTTTCTGGCATTGTATTTGTTTCTTGTCCGAACTGTTGAAGCTTCAAATTTGTATTGCCTTGTTGCAATGTTATTGGTTGTACATATTCTTGTTCAATTGACTTAGGCTCTACATATTCATGTACAGGATTGTTTTGAATATTTGGTTGAACATCTTCTGGTTCTTCGTCAAATAATGATGAAAAAGCATCATTACTTTGCTCAATTCTTGGCATTGTACTACTATTTTGTTCTACACTTGGTATTGTAGAATTCATTGAATTTAATGTATCTTGTTTTGCTGTAGTATATGCTTTTTTTACATTTTGCATATTTATTGCAGATGGAATTACTACCGGCTTTGTAAGTTTTGCTTTTTGTAATTCTTTATCAATAAGTTCAATTTTATTTACATTCTTACTCTCTATATTTTTTGTAGTAATTTTCTTTCCTGCTTTTCCCTTAGCTGCAACTTGATTTTTTACGCTTCCAATCATAACCTGTTGATATTTTGGACATCTTTCTTCAAGAACAGCTCTAACATTCAGTGGCAAATATTTTGTAATTAATTTAAGCTGAGTGTCTGTATATTGTTCAGCGATCTCTTCAAAACTTTTTACATATAAATCTTCATTTTTTCCTAGCTTTTTATAGTGATTTAATATGTGCTGAATCTCTTCTTCTTTTACAGTATCCATGTTTGAATCTGTATATTCTACTTCTTCTCCATCTATACCATAGTACACTTTAGCTTCTTTTTTAGTACGTGGCATATTGATAAGTTTACATACATTATCAATTCTTCTATCTTGTCCTATAAGGACATTATAGATTCCCATACTAAACAACTTTGCAAGCAATGAATCACGTCTTTCACGTCTATCTGTTGCAATTAAAATAATAGGAATATCTCCTTCTCTACTATTAGAAGCTTCATCACTTATACTATCTAATTTATCATATAAGAAATTATCTATAACCTCATAATTATTATTTGCATAAGGTTCCAAATCTTCTCCTATAACTATTCTGTCATAAGACTTATCCTTTTGTAACTCTTTTATTATCGCGTTGAAAAAATACACATTTTTCCCTGAAATTATTTCTTTGTACATAGACTGATATTTTTTTGTGATAGCCTCTGAAATCTTTTCATTATTTACTGCGAATAAAACTCTCATTAGTTTACCCCCTCCAACCTTTTACTACTATTGCAAATACAAGTGGCAATACTTGGCATATTACTACTATTGTAACACTTGCAATCATTAAAGCAAAACCTTTGTCTCTTACGTCTAATTTTTTTAGCCCAATTATGTATTGATAAATTGCCGCTATTATTATAGCCACAAAACCAAATGGAATACTATAAACTCTTATTTTATTTAATAAAAAAGCTGTTAATCCATATGCATCAGAACCATAGGCTTCTTTGTATTCTTCTAACGTTTTCAATTCTTTATCTTTTATTTCAATTATTTTTCCAGTTGTACTTTGTGCCGTTTCAGTAACCTGATTAGCTGCATAAACAGATGTACACCCCATTAATAAAAACAAGATAGATATGATTGCTATTACCTTTTTCATTTAATTATCCCTCTTCCTTTATTTATTCTTATTTCTATATAAATTACATCTAATATTCTACACTAGAATGAAAAAAATAGCAAGAAAAAATCTTACTATTTTTTATTATTTTAACTAAAATTTATTATATAAATATTGCATCCACTTATAAACTGCATTTGCCCAGTTTTTGTCAGATGCATATTTTGTATTTACACCTGTTAATGTAGATCCATTATAGTAATTTCCAGAAGCAACTTCTCCATTATATATAGCTGTTCCTTTTGGATTTAAATAATATTTTGCAAATACTCTTGCAAGCATATCTATTCCCTCTGCATATGTTCCAAAAGAATATGCATTCTCAGATGGAGCCCTGTCATATGCTCCATATCCAAATAAATTCTTTTTATTTTGTGCCATCGCAGATGTTCCCCAATTACTTTCATGTATAGCAACCGCTGCTAAAAATATGCCATTGACATTATACTGCTGTTCTGCATAGTAAAAATATTTTGCATTGTCTTTCATTATTCCCTTTTTATCATTTGTATTATTGGCAAATATTTTTTCAAATTGTGCCAATGATAGTCCGCTCGGTTTGTTCAAACTCATATTGAAGTTTAAAGCGTTTGATGAACTCACCGCAGAGTCACTTACTTTTTGTTTTGTTCCAATTGCCACAATTTTATCTGCTGCCGGCTTTAATATTTGGTTTCCAACGGCTTTATCACTTATTAATTCATCATTTACAAAAGTCTTTTTTCTCGTAATAACTTGCTTTCCATCTCTTCCTTCTTGTTCAATTTGAATAGTTCCTAATTCAAATTTATCACTTTTTACATATACAGTTGTAAATTCTAAGTCTATATCTTCTGTATACAGCTCTTCTCTTATAATGTCTTTTGTATTTTCTTCTATAATAGATTTCAACTGTTCTAAATCATTTTCCTCTATCTTCTGTGCATTATTATTTATGTATGGTTCAGCAACTGCAATGGTCGTTACAGTATATTTCTGTTTTGCTATATATGCAATTATAAAACTTAAAAATATAAAAGCAATAGCAACTAGGGCTATAAAAAATTTATAACCTTTAGCTGCTATTGTATTCAATTTATTTAAAATTTTATTACTCATTAGTTACCCCTTAATTTCTTCTTTTATCTTAACAAGCGTATTTAAAGCCTCTATAGGAGTTAGTTCATTTACATTTACTTTATCTAATTCGTGTGCTATTTCTGCAAGTTTGAAATTATATAAATCTAATTGTCCTGATACTTGCTTTTTATCTTCTTTTTCTTGCGCCTTGTTTACTAGCACATTTTTTCTTTCTATTTTCTTTAATATTTCATTTGCTCTTTGAGTTACTGCCTTTGGAACTCCTGCCAAACGTGCAACGTGTACGCCATAGCTTTCGTCTGTTCCCCCTGGAATTATTTTTCTTAAGAAAATTATATCCTCTCCTTTTTCTTTTACTGCAATTGAATAGTTTTTTACACCTTCTAGTGTATCTTCTAGTTGTGTCAATTCATGATAATGTGTTGCAAATAATGTTTTTGCTCCGCATTTTTCCTTGTTTTCTATGTATTCTGCAACTGCCCAAGCTATTGAAAGTCCATCATATGTTGATGTTCCTCTTCCTATTTCATCTAATACAACCAAGCTGTTTGCCGTTGCTTCTTTTAGAATATTTGCAACTTCCATCATTTCTACCATGAAGGTACTCTGTCCCATGCTTAAATCATCTGATGCACCAACTCTTGTGAATATTTTATCGACTACTCCGATGTGTGCCGATGTTGCTGGTACAAATGAACCAATTTGAGCCATCAAAGTGATCAATGCGACTTGTCTCATATATGTTGATTTTCCCGCCATGTTTGGTCCTGTTATTATTGAGACTCTATTTGAATCTTTGTCAAGATATGTGTCATTTGCAACAAACGCTCCACTCGGTAACATTTTTTCTATTACCGGGTGTCTTCCATCTTTAATATCTACAATTCCACTATCATCTACTTCTGGCATACAGTAATTAAAATCTTCTGCAACTTGTGCAAATGAGCATAAAACATCTAATTGTGATACTGCCATTGCAGACTTTTGTAATCTTTGTATTTGAGATTTTATGTGTTCTCTTATTTCTGAAAAAGCTTTGTATTCTAGTGCTACAACTTTTTCTTCTGCTCCTAAAACTTTGCTTTCAAGTTCTTTTAGCTCTTCTGTAATGTATCTTTCTCCACCGGTTAGTGTCTGTTTTCTTATATATCTGTCTGGAACTTGTGATAGATATGACTTTGTTACTTCTAAGTAATATCCAAATACTTTGTTATATCCTACCTTTAAGCCTTTTATTCCAGTCTCTTCTCTTTCTCTTGCCTCTAATTGTACGAGCCAAGTTTTGCCGTCTATCATAGCTGTTTTTAACTCATCAATTTCTGGGCTATATCCCATTTTTATGATTCCACCTTCTGTTATTAATATTGGTGGTTCGTCTACTATTGCCTTATCTATTAATTGAAAGATATCATCTAATGTATCTAGGTCATCATATATTTTTCTAAGCATTCCAGACTTAGCATTTGCAAGCATATTTTTTATTTCTGGTAACTTACTTGCAGATGATTTTAAAGAATTTAAGTCTCTTGCATTAGCACTTCCATAAGATATTTTTCCGGCTAATCTTTCTATATCATATACACCTTTTAAGCTTGATGAAAGTTCTCCTCTTAATATAATGTCATCTTTAAACTCTTTTACTGCTTCTAACCTGTTATTTATTTCTTTTACATCTATCAACGGATCAGAAATCCATCTTCTTAAAAGCCTTCCTCCCATTGAAGTTGCTGTTTTATCCAATACCCAAAGAAGAGTTCCCTTTTTGGACTTGTCCCTCATTTTTTCTGTAAGTTCTAAGTTTCTTCTCGCATTTATATCTAATGACATATACTTTGTAATTGTATAAATTGTAATCTTATTTATGTGTTCTAATTTCGTTTTTTGAGTATCTTCAATATATTTTATAAGTCCATTTATTGCAGCAACTGCAAATGGTCTTTTTTCTAGGTCTTTTATGATGTTTCCTTTATCATCACTAAGCGCATATTGCATATATATTTCTTCTGTTTCTTCGCTAAACTTTTCCTCATCTTCAGTAGAAATATATACATCAAAACGTTCTTTTATTTTGCTTATTTCTTCTCCACAATCATACAACATCTCGTTTGCAATTATTTCAGATGGAGAATATCTTGAAATTTCGTCTAATAATCTCTCAAAATTATTTTCTTCCTTTATTTCTGCCGAATAGAAATCGCCTGTTGATATGTCGCAAACTGCTATTCCGAAAAATATTCCCTTTTTGAATATGCTCATTATGAAATTGTTTCTTTTTTCTTCTAGTAAATTAGACTCTGTTACAGTTCCTGGTGTTACAACTCTTATAACATCTCTTTTAACAATTCCTTTTGCAAGTTTTGGATCTTCTAACTGTTCACAAATTGCTACTTTATGTCCATTTTGAACTAATTTTGCAATATATGATTCTGCTGCATGGTACGGAATTCCACACATCGGAGCCCTTTGCTCTTGTCCACAGTCTTTTCCTGTTAGTGTAAGTTCAAGTTCTCTAGATACATTAACTGCATCATCGAAAAACATCTCATAAAAGTCTCCTAATCTATAAAACAATATACAATCTTTATATTTTTCTTTTGTAGCAAGATAGTGTTGCATCATTGGTGAGTATTCTGCCATGTTTGTTACTTCCTTTCTATTGTACTTCTCCTTTTAAATACCACATATGTTCAGATACAATCTTCAAATTTACTATTTTTCCAATCATATCATCTGTACCTTCAAAATTTACTACTTTATTTGTCTCGGTTCTGCCTGTAAGCATGTTTTCATTTGTTTTACTTTTTCCCTCAACAAGAACCTTTTGAATTGTATTTACATATTTTTGATTGTTTCCTGCAATCTGACTCTCTGCAAGTTTCTTTAATCTATCAAATCTTTCATGTTTAACTTCATCTGGAACTTGATTTTCCATTTTATCTGCCGGAGTTCCAACTCTTCTAGAATAGATGAACATATAAACTTGCTCGAAATGAACTTTGCTTACAACATCAAGAGTATCTTCAAAATCCTCTTCCGTTTCGCCTGGGAATCCTACTATTATATCTGTTGAAAGTACTATTCCTGGAATTTTAGCTTTCATCTTGTCTACCAAAGCTAAATATTGTTCCTTAGTATATTTTCTGTTCATTCTTTTTAATATTTCTGTACTTCCAGATTGTAATGGTAAATGTATTATTTTGCATACCTTTTCACAATCACGTATCGCTTCTATTACATCATCTGTAAAGTCCTTTGGATGAGGCGAAATAAATCTAATTCTTTCTATCCCATCTATTTTATTTACTTCTCTAAGCAACTTTGCAAAAGAATCAATCTCTCCAGTTGCAAGATTTTGTTCTCTTTCTACTCTCATGTATGAATTAACATTTTGTCCTAAAAGAGTAATTTCTTTGTAACCTTCTTTTGCCAAACATTTAATCTCTGCAATAATATCTTCAGCTTTTCTGCTTCTTTCTCTTCCTCTAACATAAGGAACTATACAATATGTACAGAAATTGTTACAACCATTCATAATTGCAACAGAAGCCTTAATGTTATCGTCTCTCTTTATTGGAAGTCCTTCTATAACTTCTCCGTCTATATCTATTATATCTTCAATTTGCTTACCATTTACAATAGCATTATAGACATCTTCTGGAAACTTATAAAGAGTATGTGTTCCAAATACAATATCGAAAAATGGATAACTGTGTTTCAATTTATCGACAATATGTTTTTCTTGCATCATACAACCACCAATAGCAATAATTGTGCCATTGGTTTCTTTATATTTCTTAACTTCTCCTAATTTTCCAAACAATCTATCTTCTGCATTTTCTCTAACGCAACATGTATTAAAGGCAACAACATTTGCATCTTCAATCTTATCTGTTTTAGAATATCCCATCTCTTCAAGCATTCCAGAAATTTTTTCTGAATCGTTTTCATTTAGCTGGCATCCCATTGTTAAAACTATGTATTTTAAATTTTTTCCTTCGTTCAATTTTCGTACTTTTTCTATATATATTTTTTGTTCGCTAATCTTTTCTTGCATTTCCATAACCTTCTAATATTCTCCATTTTTCAACTTTTTTCTCAATTTATTTTACAATAAAAAATGAAAAATATCAAGAATATTGACAATTAAATTTGGCTAAATCGTAATGGTTTTGAACCAGAACTGGTTGACAAAAGCTAAAAATATAGTATAATATTATTGTAGTTTTTGATGTAGGAGAAAAAATTATGGCAAAAATATGGAAAAAATTGTTGTTAGTAATTCTTATTGTTGCATGCTTATTTAATGTAGTATCTAAAATAGTAAAAAGATATTCATTAAAAGAAGAAATGCAAAGTTCTATTCAATACATGGAAGAACATCAAAAGAATGAAAATACATTATAAAAAAAATAAATTAATACTTGAAAATATAATTCAATTATGTTATTATAGTATTTAGCAGTTTTTATTAAAAAAGGGAGAGGTGAATACAATGAAAGAAGGAATACATCCAAATTATGCAGAAACAACAATCACATGTGCATGTGGTAATGTTATAAAAGCTGGATCAACAAAGAAAGATATTAAAGTTGATGTTTGCTCAAAATGCCATCCATTCTGGACAGGTAACTTAAAAAGAGAAACAACAGGTGGAAGAGCAGCAAAATTCAGAGAAAAATATGGAATTCAATAGTAAAAAAATTAAAGGAAATGGAAGCATCTCCTTTATTTTTTTGCCTTATGTTAATAAATATTTATACATTTTGCCTTTACTACATTATTTTCTATGTATCCATTTATAAATACTTGATTATTTTTATTTAATTTGCTATAAACAAAATCTGCAAGTTGATTATACGCTTGTATCCTTACTATTTGTTTATCGTTCGTTTCTATTTCAAAACATGCTATTGCTTTATTTTTTGAATTTATTATA
>OGQQ01001211.1_pt1 | contig 21068 bp, 20 predicted proteins | sample 1553281 | NCBI WGS metagenome assembly OGQQ01 (sample SAMEA2579937, study PRJEB22360) | human gut metagenome | biome: human gut; feature: human-associated habitat; material: faeces | place: Denmark | collected 2008/2010 | reverse complement strand
CACGAACAGGAGGCCACTTAATGTGGCCTCCGTCGTGAGCAGGACTGTAGAGCAGGAAACTTCATCAGTGCCCGCCCCACGGGAAACCGGCGGGATAGACCGGTTCAGATGGGGCTTTGATGCATGGGTGGTCTGTTGGTGGGCAAATGGGTATCATACTGTGGTTATTGCATCGACTCTGTGATGCTTTGTTGTACGTTCCCGGCGGTCGGTTTGCCAGAAGCGCCCCGTCGGTTGTTCCAGACCCGTTTCGAAGAAAGGAAACCACACGAACCTATGGCAGCTAAAAAATCATCTCCCTTGAAGATCATTCCGCTCGGCGGCCTTGACGGCATCGGCAAGAACATGACGGTCTTCGAGTGCGGCGACGACATGGTGCTCGTCGACGCCGGCCTCATGTTCCCCGACGACTCGCAGCCCGGTATCGACCTGGTGCTTCCGGATTACACCTATGTTCTGGAGAACGAGGAAAAGCTCCGTGGCATCATCGTCACCCACGGACACGAGGACCACACCGGTTCGCTCCCGTACCTGCTGCAGGACCTCAACAATAAGGTGCCCATCTTCTCGAGCAAGCTGACGCTCGGCTTTATTGAGGGCAAGCTCTCCGAGTTCCGCATCCGCGCGCCCAAGTTCCGCGAGGTCAAGGGCGGAAGCCACGTCAATCTCGGTGGCATCTCGCTCGACTTCTTCTCGATGACGCACTCCATTCCGGGTGCTCTGGGCGTGTTCATTCGCACCAACCAGGGCACCGTTATGCACACCGGTGACTTTAAGCTCGACCAGACGCCCATCGATGGCGTCACGCCCGATTATGCCGCCATCAGCCGCTTTGCCAAGCAGGGTATCGACCTGCTGCTTTCCGACTCCACTAACGCCACGGTTCCGGGCTTTACCAAGTCCGAGGCCGAGGTCGGTCCCAACTTGCTGCACGCCATCAAGAACGCCCCGGGCCGTGTGTTCGTCGCATCGTTTTCGAGCCACATCCATCGCCTGCAGCAGATCTGCGACGCCGCCCGCAAGTGCGGCCGCAAGGTCGTCGTGACCGGACGTTCCATGCTCACCAACACCCGCGTGGCGCGCGAGCTGGGCTACCTCAACATCGACGATGCCGATATCCTCGATGCCTTCGATATCGATAACCTGCCCGACGATAAGATCGTCGTCATGTGCACCGGTTCGCAGGGCGAGCCGCTGTCGGCCCTGTCCCGCATGGCGAACGGCGAGCACAAGACGCTCTCCATCCACGAGGGCGATACCGTCATCCTCTCGGCAACTCCCGTTCCCGGCAACGAGAAGGCCGTCCAGCAGGTCGTCAACAGCCTGGCCAAGCTTGGCTGCGACGTCTGGGATAAGTCTCGCGCCCTCGTCCACGTCTCGGGTCACGGCAGCCAGGAGGAGCTCAAGCTCCTCATGGCCATGGCCAAGCCCACCTACTTTATGCCGGTTCACGGCGAAGCCGTGCACCTGCGCGCCCATGCCCAGCTCGCCCGTAAGATGGGCATTAAGGATGATCACATCTTTATCCTCGATAACGGAGACACGCTCGAGATGCGTGGCGGTATCGTCAAGCGCGGTACGCCCGTCGAGTCCGGCGTCGTCTACGTCGATGGCCTGCGCATCGGCGATACCGACCCCATCGTCCTGCGCGATCGCCAAAAGCTCGCCAACGACGGTATGGTCACGGCCGTTGCCATCGTCTCACTCAAGCACAAGAAGATCGAGGCTATCGAGTTCTCGGGCCGCGGCGTTTCGTTTGCCATTGACGACCAGTTCTCCGAGGATGCTTCCGCGTCCATTATGAAGACGATTGAGAAGGGCAAGTTTAGCTTTACTAGCAGCGGCTCCGATGCCATTCGCAAGGCCGTGCGCGATTCGCTCTCCAACTTTATCTGGAGCCGTACGCGTACCCGTCCGATGATCATCCCGGTCGTCATGGAGGTTTAGTTTGGCGCGCGGATCTGCACAAAACGCCAAAGGCAATAAGGCCAACAACCAACCGGCATCTGCAAAGGGTGCCGGTTCCCATCTGCGTGCCAATAAGGGCCACGAGGCGGAGTTCGATGAGTTCGAGCCCCTGGTCGAGCCTTCGGCCAATCGCGATATCGCCGGCGTGATCATTGCCGTTTTGGCTATTGCGTCCTTCATTGCCGTGATTTCGCCGGCAACGGCGCCCGTGACGGCTGCGGTTGCCGGTTTCTACCACCTTGGCTTTGGCCTGGGCGCCTACGTGCTGCCGATCGTCATCTTGCTGCTTGCCGCCACGCTCTTTTTGGGTGAGGACTCGCCGCTCAACATTCGCTCGGTTGCGGGCGGCGCCGTGGTCTTTGTGGCCATTGTCTCTATCCTGTCGCTGATGGTGCCGGGTACGACCGACTCGTGCGACCTCATGTTTACGCCGCAGAACCTTTCCGCGTCGGGCGGCTACATTGGCGCCTTTATCGCAAGCACCTTGCAAAACGCCCTGGGTAAACCTATTGCCATGGTTGTCTTGCTGGGGCTTGTCGTCGTTGGCCTGGTCATTATCGGCTTCTCGGTGGGCGGCGTTTTGCGCTCCGCACGCGATCGCGCCGCCGATTTTGCCGAGCGCCGTCGTGCCGATGTCAATGCGAGCCCGTGGGGCGATGAAGAGGCCCTGTCGGTTCCCGGCGTTGTCCGTCCGCACCTGAGCATTCTGCGCCAGAAGGGAACTGACGCCGCCGTGACCACGGTCATGGGTGGCGATGTCGATTCGGTTTTGGATGACGACGAGGACGATGACCCGTTTGTCGACGTTTCCGAGGCCGTGGAGGCCGAGCGAGCCAAGACCACGCTGCTGCCGCGTCGCCATGCCAAGAAGGGCAAGGCCGCGCCCAAGCTCAACACGAGCGAGCCCGACCCGTCTTGGTCCGATAGCGAAATCGAACTCACCGAGGGCGACGGCGAGGACGACGAGACTCCGCTCGAGATCGCCAGGACAACCTTGCTGCCGCGTCGCCGTGCCAAGGCGGGACAGGTCACCGGACAGTTTTCGATGGAAGACGACCCGGACAAGGCTGACGAGTCAGAGCCGCGGTTTGCCGTGAATCCCGTTTCGGCAGCTCCGCAAATTCCCGACTTCCTAAAGCATCCCAAGGTTGCCGATGCCTCCGGCTCTACGGCTTCCGCTGTTCCTGTTGCAGTCGGCGATGGAGGAGCGGACGGTACCGTTGCCGATGCTGAGGGCGAACAAGAAGACGGCCTCAAACTCCCGCCGCTCGAAATCCTGCACGCCAACCCTCAGTCGGCGTCCTCCGCGTCTTCTGATAAGGAGCTGGAACAGACTGCCGAATCGTTGCAGTCCACCTTGCTTGAGTTTGGCCGTAGCGCCCGCGTTGTCGGCTGGATTGCCGGCCCCACGGTCACGACCTTTAAGCTGCAGCCCGGTGAGGGCGAGCGCGTGAGCAAGATCTCGAGCCTCGAGGACGATATTGCGCTTTCGCTTGCTGCCCAGTCGGTGCGCATCTTTGCGCCGATCCCTGGCACCTCGCTCGTTGGTATCGAGATTCCCAATCGCAAGCGACAGAACGTCAACCTGGGCGATGTGCTTCCCTATGTGAAGGGCGGTCCGCTTGAGCTTGCCATCGGTCGCGATGCCGAGGGCACGCCGGTTGTCGCCGACCTCGCCAAGATGCCCCATCTGCTGATCGCCGGCACCACCGGTTCGGGTAAGTCGGTCATGATCAACTCCATCATCACGACCCTGCTCATGCGCGCTCTTCCCGAGGACGTTCGCCTGATCATGGTCGACCCCAAGCGCGTCGAGCTTGCGGGCTATAACGGCCTGCCGCATCTCTATGTGCCCGTGGTGACCGAGCCCAAGCAGGCGGCCAGTGCGCTGCAGTGGGCCGTGTCCGAGATGGAGCGTCGCCTGAAGGTCTTCGAGCGCCTCAACGTTCGCAAGATCTCGACGTATAACGAAAAGCAGGCCGCCGGCGAGTTTGAGCATTACGATAACCCGCCGCAAAAGATGCCCTATCTGGTCATCATCATCGACGAGCTTTCGGACCTGATGATGGTCGCCGGCAAGGATGTCGAGGCCTCGATCGTCCGTATCGCCCAGCTGGGCCGTGCCGCCGGTATTCACCTTATCGTGGCTACGCAGCGCCCCAGCTCCAACGTGGTGACGGGCCTCATTAAGGCCAACATCACCAACCGTATCGCCTTTAACGTGGCTACGGGCATCGATTCCCGCGTCATTATCGACCAGATGGGCGCCGAAAAGCTCACCGGTTTGGGCGATATGCTGTTCTCCAAGGTCGACTGGGGCAAGCCCCGCCGTATCCAGGGCTGTTTTGTCTCGGACGACGAGATCAACGAGATCGTCGAGTTCGTTAAGTCGCAAAGCGAGCCCGACTATCACGAGGAGATTCTGTCCGCCGTGGCGCCTGCTTCCATGTCCATGGCTGGTGGCGGCATTGTTCGCACGGGCGTTGCCGAGCCGCAAGATGACGACCCGCTTATCTGGGAGGCCGCCCATATTGTGGTGGAATCGCAGCTGGGCTCCACATCTGGCCTGCAACGCCGACTCAAGGTTGGCTATGCACGCGCCGGGCGTATTATGGACATGCTGGAAGAAAAGGGTGTCGTCGGCCCGCCCGACGGTTCCAAGCCGCGCGAGGTCCTGCTGGACGAGGAGGGGCTCGCCGCGCTGGAGTCTGTCGACGCCGAGATGGCACGTGAAGATCGTGAGTTTGGAGGATTCTGATGGCTGCACGCTTTGGTGACATGCTGCTCGAGCAGCGTCGCCGGATGGGCCTTTCCATCCAGCAGGTCGCCAACACCATCAAAATCAGGCCGCAGATCATCGAGTTTTTCGAGACCGGTAACTTTGCATCGATGCCCCCGCGTGGCTATGCGCAGGGCATGATTTCGAGCTACGCTCGCTTTTTGGGGCTTAACCCGCGCGAGGTCGTCAATGCTTATTTTGATGACCTCATGGCATATGAACGCGAGACCTCGCAGCAGGGCGGTCGTTTTCAGGATGCTGCCGGCTACGTTAACTCGCGTTCGTCGGTCGATAACGGACGCTTTCTGATGGTTCAGGGTGGTCGCTCGACGCGGTACGGTCAGCGTCCTCCGCAGGCGGGTTATATCACCGAGACGGGCTCCAGCGAGGAGATTCGTTCTCAGCGAGATCGCTTTCGCAGTACGCCCATGCCGGATGACCGTGCGCTTCCCGCCGCTCGCGGGTTGAGTCGCGATCCTCGCGCTGGTTACGGCGACGGAGGCTACTCCGGTCGTGGATATCGCGGAGTTTCTGCCGGGCGTTCCCGCGGTGGTTACGCCGACGCCGATACCACGCAGGTGACGCCGCACCTTCGTTCGCAATCGCAGCCTTACGGCCAGCGCACTTCGGCGCCTCGCTCTGAACAGCGTGGTTATCAGAACCGTGGCGAGCTTGCGCCGCGTTCGGGCCAGCGTGGCTCGCAGCGCCAGGGCGGCTATCGTGGTCGTCCCGATAGCGGTCGCGGCCGTATGCCGCAGGGGAATGGCCGTGGCGGCTCCAATCGCGGACGCGGCGGTGGACGTGCTCCTCAGAACAATGGACTCGATCCGCGCATCATCTACGCCGGCATCGGTGCCGTGGCACTTTTGCTGATTTTGCTCATCGTGGTCCTCCTGCGTGGCTGCGGCTCTTCTGCACCCGAGTCGACGCCCGAGACGCCCGCGGCCACCAAGACGACGACCAAGAAGTCTTCCAAGAAGACCGAATCCGTTGACGAGGATGAAGGCACCGACGATGCGACGGATTCTGCCGATTCCGATGCCGCCAAGGCGACGGTAAAAAAGGAAGAGGACGAGGTCATCAAGGTCAAGGTTTCCGTTGCCAAGGGCAAGACCGCCTGGATTGAGGTCAAGGTCGACGGTAAATCGGTCTACGGCGCCCAGGCGACCGGCCCCTTTGAGCAGGAGTACACGCCTGAGTCCTCGATCGAGATCACCACGTCCAAGCCCTCCGATGTCACGGTTACCAAGAACGGCGAAAAGGTTCGCTATGACACCAAGACATCGGGCGTGGCGCGCGTGACCATTACCGTTCCCAAGAAGGAGACCACAGACTCCGAGGACGGCGAGAGTACCGACGGCACCGATGCTGTCGACGGCGCCGACGCCCAGTCTGCCGACGGCGCCGATGCTCAGTCTGCCGACGGCACCGACACGGCATCCGACGGCCAGGCAGCAAACGATTCAGATGACAATTCGTACGACAGCTATTAAGGCTCCCCGTACCGAAAGGAAGAACCATGGCTAAAGATTCCAGCTTCGACGTTGTGTCCGAGGTCAATATGCAGGAGGTCGATAACGCTTTCCAGCAGACCACTCGCGAGATCTCTCAGCGCTATGACCTCAAGGACTCTGGCGCCACCATCGAGCTTTCGAAGGGCGACAAGCTCTTTACAATCAATGCACCGGCCGATTTCGTCTCCAAGCAGATCATCGACGTGCTGAGCTCTAAGCTCATCAAGCGCGGCATCGACCTCAAGGCTGTCTCCTGGGACGCGCCGCAGGCGGCTTCGGGCGGTACCGTGCGCGTGCTCGGCCATATCGTCGAGGGCATCGACCAGGCGACCGCCAAGAAGATCAATAAGGACATCAAAGATCAAAAGCTCAAGGTCAAGGTGACCATCGAGGCCGATAAGCTGCGCGTTTCCTCGGCTTCTAAGGACGCGCTTCAGACGGTGATCCAGTTCCTGCGCGACCAGGACTACGGTCAGCCGCTGCAGTTTACCAACTACCGCTAATTTACTCGAAAGGACCGTTCTCCAACATGGATACTCCTTTGGGTTCCGTACTCTACATTACGCTTGGCTGCGCTAAGAACGAGGTCGATACCGACCGCATGCGTTCGCTGCTGACCGCCGCGGGCTATGAGGAGGCATTCGATCCGCAGGATGCCGATATCGCTATCGTCAACACGTGCTCGTTTCTTGCGTCGGCGACGTCCGAGAGCATCGAGACCACGCTCGAGCTCGCTAACGAGGTGCAGGACGGCGTTCGCGCCTGCCCCATCGTCATGTGCGGTTGCTTGCCGTCTCGTTACGGCGATGACCTGCCCGACGAGCTTCCCGAGGTCGCGGCCTTTGTTAAGGCCGATGAGGAAGACGGTATCGTCTCTGTCATTGACGACGTTCTTGGTGTGGAGCGCGAGATCGCTGCCTATATCCCGCAGGTCAAGCGTACCGTTGAGGGTGCCGTTGCCTACGTCAAGATCTCCGATGGTTGCAATCGTTTTTGCAGCTTCTGCATGATCCCCTACATTCGTGGTCGCTATCATTCGCGCAATGCCGAAAGCATTATCTCCGAGGTTCGCGACCTGGTTGCCGGCGGTGTGCGCGAGATCGTGTTGATCGGTCAGGACACGGGCATTTGGGGTACCGACTTTGCCGACGAGGACGTCGCTGAGGGCTCGCCGCGCAATCTGGCGCAGCTGCTGCGCGCCGTCGCCGAGGCCGTGCGCCCGCACAACGTCTGGGTCCGCGTACTCTATCTGCAGCCCGAGGGCATGACCGACGAGCTTATCGAGACGATTCGCGATACGCCCGAGGTGCTGCCTTATATCGATATCCCCGTGCAGCACTGTGACGCGCGCATCCTCAAGGCCATGCGTCGCTCCGGTTCGCGCCAGGAGCTCGAGGATCTGTTCCGCGACCTTCGCGAGCGCATCCCCGGCATCGTGATTCGCTCTACGGCCATGGTCGGCTTCCCGACCGAGACCGACGACGAGTTCCGCGACCTTATCGACTTTATGGACACTGTCGGCTTTGACTACACGAGCGTCTTTGCCTACTCGCGTGAGGAGGGCAGCCTGGCCGCCAAGATGGAGGGCCAGGTCGATGAAGAGGTCAAGCTCGAGCGAGCCCAGGAGGCCATGGATCTGGCCGAGTCGCTCGGTTTTGCTGCCACGGCGGCCCATGTGGGCGAGCGCGCCCAGGTGATCGTCGATGGCATCGAGGAGACCGAGGACGGCGCCGAGCTGATCGGTCATGCCTGGTTCCAGGCGCCCGATTCCGATGGCGCGGTGCATCTGGACGCCAGCGAGGCGTCCGTGGGCGATATTTTGACCGTTGAGTTTACCGATAGCTTCTGCTATGAGCTTATCGGTCATGTTGTGGAGTAGGAGAGCATCGTGGCAAACGAGAGCAATAAGGAACTGTCGAGTGTTTGGACGCCCGCCAACATCGTGACGTGCGTTCGCATCGTCTTTATCCCGGTGTTCATGATCGTTTCGGCCCTGTCCCACGCGAGCGTTGCCGGTACGGACTGGAGTACCTTCGACGGCCCGCTCGCCGCCGCCGCCTTCATTTTGTATGTGATTCTGTCGTGCACCGATAAGGTCGACGGCTATCTGGCGCGCTCGCGCAACGAGATCACCGATTTCGGCAAGTTCTTGGACCCCATCGCCGACAAGCTGCTCGTGTTCTCGGCCCTGCTGCTGTTCCTGGATTTTGGTGCGGTGACCGTGTGGTCTGTGTTCATTATCTTGTTCCGCGAGTTGCTGGTGAGCGCCCTTCGCATGGTCGCGAGCGCTGCCGGCGTGGTCGTTGCCGCCGATAAGCTCGGCAAGTATAAGACGGCGACCACGATGGTCTCCATTTGCGGCTATCTGTGCGTCTTTGCGATGGCCGGCCTTCAGCTGGGTCCGGTGTCGCTGCTGCTCGGTGTCTATTCGGTGTCGCGCTTCCTGTACGTCATCGCCGTGATTTTGACCATTGTCTCGGGCGCCCAGTACTTCTGGAACTGCCGCAAGATCGTCTTTTCGGTCTAGGTCCTGGTGGGTATGACGGAGTCTTATTTGCAGATTGCCGCAAACAACGAGGAGCTGGCGCGTGATATTGTCGAGCGCGCGAGTGCCCGTGGTGAGACGGTGTCGACGGCGGAGTCGCTGACGGCGGGCATGATTGCCTCGACGATTGCCGATATTCCGGGTGCCTCGGCGGTGCTTCGTGGCGGTGCGGTGACCTACTGCGATGAGATCAAACATCGCGTGCTCGGCGTCGAGCAGGAAACGCTCGATCGGTTTAGCGCCGTGTCGCATCAGACGGCACGTGAGATGGCCGCGGGCTCGCTGGACCTCTATCAGAGCGATATAGCCGTAAGCGCAACGGGCTACGCTGGACCCGGTGGTGGCACCGAGCAAGACCCCGCCGGCACGTTCTATATTGGCTGGGCGTATCGCGCGGCCGATGGGGGAGCGCCGGTTGTCGAGTCTGCGCGCTGTCATTACGAGGGCGATCGGTCGTGCGTTCGTGCCCATGCGGTCGCGGAGGCTTTGGGACGCATTGTCCGTGTGCTCAATTCTATGGAATAGACATGGTTTAAGGGGCCTTAGGGCCCCTTAATTGTGGAGATAGGGACCTTTGACCGGAATTACGTTTGCGCTGGTACATGGCATAAATTTGTTCGCGCACTCGCATTTGTGATTGGCGTGGTCAAGCGTTTGGTCGGTGATTGGTTGGCGTTTGGTCGGGTTTTGGAATGGTCGGGTGCATATGATGAATCTGAACGGTTGACCACGAACAGCCGTTCGTTTATTATCGTTTCAGGTTGTTAAGAGGAGGGCTATTCATGGCCAAGAATTCAGGTCCCGTACGTACCGTTCATGCACGCACGACGGGTAAAGAGCGCGACGAGATGATCGCCACCACCAAGGCCGAGATCGAGAAGAAGTTCGGCCAGGGCTCTATTATGAGGTATGGCGACGGCGGTCCCGAGCTCGAGGTTGAGGCTATTCCGACGGGCTCTCTGGCGCTCGATGCCGCCTTGGGTATCGGCGGCGTGCCGCGCGGCCGTATCGTCGAGATTTATGGCCCCGAGTCCTCCGGTAAGACGACGCTTTCGCTCGAGATCCTTGCGGAAGCGCAAGCCATGGGCGGCGTCGTTGCATTTATCGATGCAGAGCATGCGCTTGATCCCACCTATGCCGCGCGCATTGGCGTCGATATCGACGAGGTCCTGATTTCCCAGCCCGATACGGGCGAGCAGGCGCTCGAGATCGTCGATATGCTTGTGCGCTCCGGTGCCATCGACGCCATCGTCGTCGACTCTGTTGCCGCCTTGACTCCGCGTGCCGAGATCGAGGGCGAGATCGGTGACACGACGGTGGGTCTGCAGGCTCGTTTGATGAGCCAGGCACTCCGCAAGCTCGCCGGCTCGCTTGCCAAGTCCAACACGACCTGCATCTTCATTAACCAGCTGCGCGAGAAGATCGGCGTCATGTTCGGCAACCCCGAGACCACCACGGGCGGCCGTGCTCTCAAGTTCTTCTCTTCCGTGCGAATCGACATTCGCAAAATCGATACCATCAAGCTCAAGGACGAGGTTATCGGCAATCGCGTTCGTGCCAAGGTCGTTAAGAACAAGGTGGCCGCTCCGTTCCGCTCGGCCGAGTTTGACATCATGTATGGCACCGGCATCTCCAAAGAGGGCTCGATTCTGGATATGGCCGTCGAGTGCGGCATCTGCAAAAAGATGGGGTCCTGGTTTGCCTATGGCGAGGATAAGCTCGGCAACGGTCGCGAGGCCGCTAAGACATTCCTGCGTGAGCATCCCGATTGCGCCGACGAGATCGAGCACAAGGTTCGCCTTGCCTGCGGTCTTGAGTATGACGACGATGCTCCCTCCGAGGTTGAGTTGACCGATCAGGCTGCCCCCGAGGAGTTTGATGATCTGTACGCCATCGATGGTTCCGCGATGCTCGACGATGACGACGAGTAGCGGATGCCGACATGTCGTATACGGTGACCGAGGTCACGGTCGTCTTTCCCGATAAGAAGGCGGCCTCCTCGTTCTCGAGCGGTTATGCGTCTAAAAAGCCCTGCGCGCATATCGATTGCGATCTCGAGGGCGGTTTTGAACGTTCCATTTGGATTCCCGTGCGCGTGGCGCGCCTGTACGTTAAGAACCGCCCCGATCTTCCCTGTGATTGGGATGACTTTCGCGAGGCTGTGCAGCTTATCGAACGTAAATGTGCGCTCACCATGGTGACCGAGATGCTTTCGCGCCGCGATCATGCCACGGGCGAGGTGCGCGATAAGTTGGCGCGCTATGGCTTTCGACAGCCTGCGATCGATTTTGCAGTTGCTCGAGCGACCGAGTATCGTTTTTTGGATGAGAACCGCTTTTGTTCGTACTTTATTGAAGAGCGTAAGCGTCGCGGCTGGGGACAGCGTAAGATCGAGGCTGAACTCAAGCGCCGTCATGTCGTACTTGAAGATATCCCCGGGTATCCAGAGGATTATTTTGCCGTGGATGACGACTTGGCTCGTGCGTCGGCCTTGCTCGCTAAACGTCGCGTTCCCGAAGCGCGTGCATTCGAAAAGCTCGTCAGGTTTTTGATGGGTAAGGGCTTTTCGTATCACATCGCCGCCGATGCCGTTAAGGTGCGGCTCGATGCCTCAAGCGAGGAATGCGCCGTGTAAGCGTGCGCATGGTACGCCCCTGCCGTTCACCGCTTGATAGGCGCCGTGCCGGGTGCGTTTATTTGACAGTTGTTGCGGTTCAACGTAGGATAATTACTGTCATTTGCTTTGTGATATGTGCTCATCTGTGATGAGTTTGTTTATATGTTTATCTGTATCCGACCCGCATAAGCTGCGCCCATATTACTCAAATGTCGCGAGCCGTTCGTAAGGACGGTTCGCTTTGCTGTGTAACGAATCCATAAAAAGGAGTGAGCATGCCTATCATTGCAGCGCTCGTTGGCATCGTATTGGGTGCCATCGCCGCCATTGCCTACATGCGCACCGCCAAGCAGGGTAGTCTTCACGAGGCCGACGAAAAGATCCAGTCGGCACACGCGCAGGCAGAGTCCCTGATCGGTGATGCTAAGCGTCAGGCCGAGACCCTCAAAAAAGAGGCTCTGCTCGAGGCTAAGGAAGAGATCATCAAGAACAAGCAGGCCGCCGAGGCCGAGGACAAGCAGCGTAAGAGCGAGATTCGCACGCTCGAAAATCGCGTGATGCAGCGCGAGGAATCGCTCGATCGTCGCAACGATGCGCTCGACAAGCGTGAGCATCAGCTGTCCAGCCAGGCTGGTCAGGTCGAGAAGCGCTCTCGCGAGCTTGAGGAGCTCTGCGTCAAGCAGACTTCCGAGCTTGAGCGTATTGCCGACCTTACGCGCGAGGACGCTCACAAGGAGCTGCTCGACAAGGTCCGCGGCGAGGTTACCCACGAGGCGGCCACCATCATCCGCGAGTCCGAGCAGCAGGTCCGCGCCGAGTGCCACAAGACCGCTCAGGAGATTCTCTCCCTGGCGATTCAGCGTTGCGCCGCCGACCATACCGCCGAGGTCACCGTTACTTCCGTTCATATTCCCTCCGATGACCTTAAGGGTCGCATCATCGGTCGCGAGGGTCGCAACATCCGCACCTTTGAGCAGGTGTCCGGTGTCAACCTCGTGATTGATGACACCCCCGAGACCGTTGTGCTTTCGAGCTTCGATCCGGTCCGTCGTGAGACTGCCCGTGTGGCGCTCGAGAACCTCATTGCCGATGGCCGCATTCACCCCGCCCGCATCGAGGAGATGTACCACAAGGCCGCCGACTTGGTTCAGCAGCGTGTGCGCGAGGCCGGCGAGCAGGCTGCCTTCGATACCGGTATCCACGACCTGCATCCCGAGATCGTCAAGACCCTGGGCGCTCTGCGCTACCGCACCTCGTTTGGTCAGAACGTGCTGCAGCACTCGCTTGAGGTTTCCGACCTGTGCGGCGTGATGGCCTCCGAGCTTGGTCTGGATGTTGTGACCGCCAAGCGCGCCGGTCTTTTGCATGACCTGGGCAAGGCCATCGACCACGACGTTGAGGGCCCGCATGCTGTCATTGGCGCCGAGCTTGCCCGCCGTTATGGCGAGAAGCCCGTTATCGTCCACGCGATCGAGGCCCATCATGCCGATGTCGACCCTAACACGGTGCTCGACGTTCTGGTCCAGGCTGCCGATGCCGTCTCTGCTTCTCGTCCCGGCGCCCGTCGCGAGTCGGCCGAGAATTACATCAAGCGCCTTGAGAAGCTCGAGGAGATCGCTAACTCTCACGATGGCGTCGAGCGTACCTATGCCATGCAGGCCGGTCGCGAGGTTCATGTCATGGTCCAGCCGGACAAGATCTCCGATGCCCAGTCCACGGTGCTTGCGCACGATATCGCCCATCAGATCGAGGAAGAGATGGAGTATCCCGGTCAGGTGCGCGTTGTCGTGATTCGCGAGAGCCGTGCCGTCGATATCGCTAAATAACATGAACGACGCGAACGAGCTCATCTCATTTATCGCGTCGATGTCGGGGGAGGGCAACCTTCGCGTCGAGGAAAACCTTGGCGAGGGGTATGTCCGCCTCCGCGTTTCGGAGGCCGAGCGCCGTCAGGCCAAGCATGACATTCAGCATGTAGAGGACATTGTCATCGAGATGCTGCGTAATGCTCGCGATGCCGGAGCCGATAAGGTCTATCTCGCCACGACCAAGGAGGAGGGTGTTCGCACCCTCCTCTTCCTGGATAACGGTTCGGGTGTGCCGCAGGACATGCAGGAGCGTATCTTCGATGCCCGTGTCACCTCCAAGCTTGAGAGCATGAAAATGGACCGTTGGGGTGTTCACGGTCGTGGTATGGCGCTGTTCTCTATCAAGCAGAACACGGATGAGGCACGCGTTGTTACATCGGGCGTCGATTTGGGTTCTGCGTTTAAGGTGTGCGTTGCCACCGATCGCTTGAGCGAGCGCGCCGACCAGTCGAGCTGGCCTCAGGCGGTTAAAGACGAAGACGGTCGCTATGTATGCGCTCGTGGACCCCATAACATCATTCGCGCAGCGTGCGAGTTTGCCCTTGAGGAGCTGCGTGGCTGCGATGTGTATCTGGGCTCTCCGTCCGAGATCGCTGCGACCCTGTACGCTCAGGCTTCGAGCCGTCTCGATACGTCGCGCTTGCTCTTTATCGATGACGAGTGCGAGCTTCCGGTTATCGATCGTTTGGGCCTTGCCTCTGATGCCGAGGACTTTATCCGGATCTGCTCCGGGCTGGGTCTCGAGATGTCCGAGCGCACTGCCCACCGTATTCTGTCGGGACAGATTAAGCCCGTCCGCGGCGTGACCGCGCGTCTGCTGCGCGAGCGCGATTCCACCTCGCATGCGCCGGCTCCCGTCGATCTTGCCAAGGACCGTCGAGGCCTTCGCATCGCCAAGGATGACATGGCGCAGTTTTCGCGTGCTGTCGAGCGTGACTTTAACGACCTTGCCGCCCGGTATTACCTCAATCTGTGCGGCGACCCTAAGATTCGCGTTTCGCGTGATCGCATCACGGTGACGTTCGATCTTGCCAAAGAGGAATAAAATCTTTACCGAGTCCGCTCGGTACGATACAGTTATTGCAGTTAAAACGTACTTTTAAACGCAGGAGTTTCTTCATGGATTGCCTGAAGGTATCAAGCAAATCATCGCCCGCGTCCGTTGCCGGCGCCATTGCCGGCATGGTCAAAGATGGCGTCCCCGTCAACATTCAATGCGTCGGCGCTGGCGCCGTCAACCAGGCCATCAAGGCCGTCGCCATTGCGCGCGGCTTTCTGATTCCGACCGGCTTCGATGTCTCCTGCGCGCCGGTGTTCTCCGACATTCTCATTAACGGGGAGTCGCGCACGGCAATTCGTCTCTCTATCTACGTTCACCAGATTAATCGGGCTGCTATGGATAACGTCGTCATGGACGACGTTAAGCCTGTTGCGTAAGCGAGCCATCTGCACGCTCGTAGCACCTATGCGCCCCGTCGATACCATCGTTAGGATGTAAGCTCATGGACCAGCGTTCCGTACGCGATATTCTTGCCGGTAAAACCTACTTTATCCGCACATTCGGCTGCCAGATGAACCAGCACGACTCCGAGCGCGTGAGTGGCCTGCTCGATTCGTTTGGCTGTCTTATGGCGCTCGATCCCGAGCATGCCGATATTGTCGTGTTCATGACGTGCTGCGTTCGCGAGGCTGCCGATACGCGCCTCTATGGTCAGTGCAATTCCTGCAAGAGCCTTCCTCCTTCGCCTTCGGGTAAGCGCGTGGTCGCCGTGGGCGGCTGTATCGCCCAGCGCGATGGCGAGGGCTTGCTCACCAACGTCGATAACGTCAACGTCATTTTTGGTACCCATTCCATTGCTCACGTGGCCGAGCTCATTGCCGAGGCATTTTTGGATGGCAAGCGCCATATCCGCACGAATGAGCACGAGGATACCGACGCCATGAGTATGCCGTGGCATCGCGAGACGCAGTATCACGCATGGGTGCCCATCATGACGGGCTGCAACAACTTTTGTACGTACTGCATCGTGCCATACGTCCGTGGTCGCGAGAAGAGCCGTCCATTCGAAGAGATTGTCGACGAGGTGACCGGGCTCGTGCGTCAGGGCGTGCGCGAGATTACGCTTCTGGGCCAAAACGTGAACTCCTACGGTCGCGATCTCTTTGGCAAGCCGCGCTTTGCCGACTTGCTGCGCGCGGTGGGCGATACGGGCGTCGAGCGTATTTTCTTTACCTCTTCGCATCCTAAGGATCTGCTGCCTGAGACCATTGACGCCATGGCCGAGACACCTGCCGTCATGCCGCAGCTCCACCTGGCCGTTCAGTCGGGTTCCACGCGCATCCTTAAAGAGATGAATCGTCGTTATACGCGCGAGGATTATCTGGGTCTGGTCGATCGTATTCGTAACCGTATGCCCGATATTGCGCTTTCGACCGACATCATCGTGGGCTTCCCGGGCGAGACCGAGGAAGACTTTGAGCAGACGCTCTCGCTTGCCGAGACGGTGCGCTATGCCCAGGCCTACACGTTTATTTACTCCAAGCGCGCTGGTACCCCGGCAGCTGAAATTTATGATCCCACCCCGCATGAGGTTATCCTTGAGCGCTTTAACCGTCTGGTCAAGGTTATCGAGACGACGGCACACGAGTATAACCAGGGCGAGCTTCACACCGTGGTGCCTGCGCTCATTGAGGGTACGAGCAAGAAGAATGACGCTGTCCTTCTGGGCAAGAGTCCCAAGAACCAGACGGTGCATGCGCCGATTCCTGCTGGCTATAGCATCGATCAACTTATCGGCAAAATCGTCGACGTCGATGTTGATGTCGCCAAGACGTGGTATCTGTCTGGCTCCGTCGTGGGCGAGCCTCGATAATGATCTCTCCCGGTGCAAGCCTTTCTGCCGTAGCGATTGTCGGTCCGACGGCGGTTGGCAAGAGCGATGTTGCCGACCGCCTCGCTGCTCGTCTGTCGTCTGAAGTGTTGTCTTGTGACGCGATGCAAATCTACCGCGGTATGGACATTGGTACGGCCAAGATGATGCCCGAGGAGTGCTCGGTGCCTCTGCGCCTTGTCGATATCGTGGATCCGGGCGTCGCGTATTCAGCTGCGCTCTATCAGACGGATGCCCGGGCGCATATCGAGCGTTTGCTTGGCGAGCAACGTCTTCCGGTCTTTTGCGGCGGTACGGGCCTGTATCTCAAGGCTGCACTCGATGAAATGGATTTTCCTTCGGGTGATCTCGAGGACGAACGTCGCGCGGGCTACCAGGAGCTTGCCGAGCGCATTGGTGAGGAGGCACTGCATGCTCTGCTTGCCGAGCGCGACCCCGAATCGGCTGCCGTGATTCATCCCCATAACGTGCGTCGTGTGATTCGTGCGCTCGAGATGCACGATGACGGTGTGTCGTATGCCCAGCAGAAGTCGAAATTCAGCATCCCGCGCGAGCGTTATCATGCCTTGTGGTTTGGTCTGACGCGTAGCCGTGAAGTGCTCTATGAGCGCATTAACATGCGTGTCGACCTTATGTTTGAGCAGGGGCTGGTTGATGAGGTCCGTGGCCTTATGGACCAGGGCTTGGGTGATGCGCTCACGTCGATGCAGGCAATCGGTTACAAAGAGATTATTGATGCCTTGCGAGGCACTATTTCCATGGATGAGGCCCGCGATCTTATCAAGATGCGCTCACGTCGCTATGCCAAGCGCCAGCTTTCCTGGTTTAAGCGTGACGATCGCATCGTGTGGTTTGATATGGATGAGTTTACGATCGATGAGGTCGTTGATGATATTTACCGTCGCATCGAGGCTGCCTAATGGCTCGTTTCCCTTTGGTCCCCACGGCGCCTGAACCTGAGCGCGCCATCTTGGTTGGTGTTGAGTGGCGCGATAACGCCTGGCCGCTCGACCGTTCGCTCGACGAGCTCGAGCGTCTCGCCCACACTGCTGGAGCTCAATGCGTGGCACGCTTGTCACAGCGCCTGGTCAAACCCTATCCCAAATCGTTTATCGGCTCCGGAAAGGTCGAGGAGCTGTGCGGTTTGGTGCATCGCATGGATGCGGCTGTTGTTATCTTCGATGACGACCTGACGCCTTCGCAGCAGTCCTATCTTGAGAAAGCCGTGGGCGAACCGGTCAAGATTATTGACCGTACAGCGTTGATTTTGGATATCTTTGGTCTGCATGCCCAGACGCGCGAGGGCCGCTTGCAGGTGCAGCTGGCACAGTTGCAGTACCTGCTGCCTCGTTTGCGAGGTATGTGGAGCCACCTTGCCAAGGAACAGACGCGTGGCGGTATTGGCTCGCGCTTTGGCCAGGGCGAAAGCCAACTCGAGGTCGACCGTCGTCTGATTCGCAATAAGATCGCTGCGCTTCGACGCGAACTGAAACAGGTTGAACAGCGCCGCGATGTGCAATCGAAAAGCCGTATTGAATCGCCAGCGTTTCGCGTTGCGTTGGCTGGCTACACCAATGCCGGTAAGTCGACGTTGCTTAATCGTTTGACGGGATCCACGGTACTTTCGCAGGATAAGCTGTTTGCCACGCTCGATCCTACAACGCGCTCGTACCGTTTGCCCGGTGGTCGTGGCATGACGATCACCGATACCGTCGGCTTTATTCAAAAGCTGCCACATGGCCTGGTCGACGCGTTTAAATCTACGCTTTCCGAGGTGCTCGGCGCCGATTTGATTCTTAAAGTTGTAGATGCTTCCGATGAGGATTACGAGCGTCAGCTTGAGGCGGTTGATCGTGTCCTTGACGAGATCGGTGCCGGTGAGCGCTTGACGCTTACCGTGTTCAATAAAATTGATCTGCTCGATAGCGTCGATCGCTTGAGCTTTCGCCGGCGCTATCCCGAGGCGGTGCTGTTCTCGGCTCAGACGGGTGAGGGTCTTGATGACTTAGTCGACCGCATCGCTCGTGAAGCGGCCGCTACGGACGTGTTGCTCTCGGCCGATATCCCGTATCGAGAGGGCGCGTTAATCACGCTCGTGCATGAACAGGGAACCCTTCTGCACGAGGAATACCTCGAGGACGGCGTTCGTATTGTGGCAAAGCTTCCGGCCCGTATCGCACCACGTCTTGAGCGTTACCGAACGGAATAAATCAGCTCCAGTACACCCAAGATAATCGGTTGATGAAGCAGGTAGAACGGCAGTGCATGGCGTCCGAGGCTTGCGAGCGCCGGGATGGGATTTTCATAGGCCCATGCTGGTGTCTCGCAGCTTGCTTTCTGTGCCGTGCGGGCGGCAAAGAAGCCTGCAAGGTACATAAATAAGAATGGTATGAGCGGATAGTAATCACCGGAGACAAAGTCTGGACCTGGGAACCCCAGCCAAGCTAGATAGGGGATAGGGTAGACCGCTTTAGGAATGCTCCAGGTACAGGCAAAGAGTATGAGGCAATTCGTTATACCCCATACTGCCGGCACTCTATCGAGAACCGGGCGAGCGAGCGCGACAATGGCGGTGCACGCCGCCATGCAGAAAATGATGCCGAAGTTCACCGAGTCATCGACTGAGACAAGCGTCGTCGCGACCCATACAACTAAAGCGGCAGCGGCATATTTGGCGGCACGCTTGATGTTGTTGCGCGAGAGGGTGCACATCCAGCCGGCAATAAACAAAAATACCCAACTGATGCTAGCGCGCCAGATGTCTTGGAAGATGGTCTGGGTAAACCAGGGCATCTTCCAACCATATAGGTAGGCAAGGTCGTAGCAGGCATGAAATCCCGCCATCGACAGCATGGTAAACCCGCGAATGGTATCAAAGACAGTGATGCGTTTTTGCATTACGAAAACCGGCGCATCAAGCCGACGACCTTGCCCAGAATCGTGGGATTTGTCGCGTAGATAGGCTCCATGGTGTCGTTTTCGGGCTGCAGGCGAACGCGCCCCTGCTCCTTATAGAATGTTTTGACTGTTGCGGAACCATCGATCATGGCTACGACAATCTCGCCATTCATGGCACTCTTCTGCTCACGAACAATGATGTAGTCGCCGTTATAGATACCGACGTTAATCATCGAATTGCCGTGGACCTCGAGGATAAAGGACCCCTGGTCCGTTGCTATCTCGGTTGGGATGGTAAAGGTGTCCTCGATATTCTGCTCGGCAAGGATGGGAATCCCTGCAGCGACACGGCCTACGAGAGGCAACGATACGGTGCCGCGCGGCGCCGTGGGCTCATCGGACTTTGAGATGGATACGGAAGATCCGTCCTCGTCAAAGAGCTCGAGAGCGCGAGGTTTGGTGGCGTCACGCTTGAGCAGGCCGCGTGCTTCGAGCGCGGAGAGATGCGCATGTACGGTACTGGGGGAGGAAAGGCCTACAGCCGAAGCCATCTCACGCACACTGGGCGGATAGCCCTTCTCCTGCTGATATTCCTTGATGAAGTCGTAAATTTGCTGCTGACGCTTGGTAATTTTGCGAGCCATCAGGGATTCCTCTCTACCCATACCAAACAAATGTTCTATTTTTGCTTGACAGGAACAACTGTTCGAAGATAATAATAACCGAACACTCGTTCCCGCGCTAGACTTTTTTGTCCCCGCGGCTTGATAAAACAGTTCTCGTCAAAACAAACGAGAGGAGAACAGAATGAACGCAGCAGATATGGTCCAGGGAAACCTTGCCCTTAAGCTCGAGGCGCCTGCCTCGCCTGCCTTCACGGTCGTAAAGGGTGGACGCTCTCATTTTCAGGCCGTGGCCACTAAACCCGTTCGCACCCAGCGTGCAGCCGCTGCTTCGGCTCCTGTTGCCCTGAAGGCCTCGACGATTGTTGCTGTTGCTGTAGCGTTCACCCTGTTCTTCGTGCTCGCCACGTCAGTTTTTTCTGCTCGCCATGCAGCATATGCCGATTCCGTAGCTAACGTTACCTACGAGACTGTTCGTGTGCAGTCCGGCGATTCCCTGTGGTCGCTTGCCCAGGAGCATCCCATCGATGGCCTTTCCACGCAGGAGACTTCCGACATGATTCGTAGCGTCAATCACCTCGATCGCGGCTCTCTTGATGCCGGTGCAGTTCTGAAAGTTCCGACTCGTTCGTAAGATTTCGGCTCGGTCGCATGGTACCCTTGTTATCGTTTAAGAGGAGGTACCATGCGCTGTCCCAAATGCGGCAAAGCACATACCCGCGTTGTCGATTCCCGTATGCAGGAGTCGAACAACACTATCAAGCGCCGTCGTGAATGTTGTTCGTGCAATTATCGTTTTACGACGTTCGAGCGCTGCGAAGATCCCATCGAGGTTATCAAATCCGACGGATCAAAGCAGCGGTTCGATCGCAACAAGCTGCTGGTCGGTCTGATGCGCGCCACGATTAAGCGCGATATCGACACAAAAAAGCTCAACGAGATCATCGATGATATCGAGGTGGAGTTGCGTTCGCGTACGCTGACGGCTGTAACGTCCCACGAACTGGGCGATATGGTGCTCAAGCGCTTAGCCAAGATCGACAAGGTGGCCTACATTCGCTTTGCCTCGGTCTATCGCGATTTCAAAGACGTCGACGAGTTTTTGCAAGAGCTCGACAAGCTAAGGTGATTTCATGTCCAACATTACCGTTAACATTAAACGTCTCGATCCCACGGTCGAGCTTCCCAAATACGCCCATCCCACGGATGCCGGCCTTGACCTCCGCGCCAACGAAGACTGCATCCTCAAGCCCTTTGAGCGCCGATTGGTCTCCACTGGCTTGGTCATTGCGCTGCCCGATGGCTACGCCGGCTTTGTCCAGCCCCGCAGCGGCCCAGCCATTAAACAAGGCCCGTAGGCGGGTC
>OGQQ01001209.1_pt1 | contig 21135 bp, 19 predicted proteins | sample 1553281 | NCBI WGS metagenome assembly OGQQ01 (sample SAMEA2579937, study PRJEB22360) | human gut metagenome | biome: human gut; feature: human-associated habitat; material: faeces | place: Denmark | collected 2008/2010 | reverse complement strand
ATTTTTCTATATCATCCACCACGATCAGTACGTTTTTCAGCATATCCGTCACCTCGCAATCCGCATGCGGTTAAATAATCTTTCCAGACAAATGATCAATTTCATGCTGGCAAATCTGCGCCGTCCATCCGGACAGTTTCTGGCGCTGTTTTTTCCAGTTGAAGTCATAATACTCTACTTCAATTTCCTGGTATCTGGTTGTCTTACGAACACCGTCCAGGGACAGACAGCCTTCTTCTGTCTCATACATATCACGCTTTGAAACAATCACCGGATTGAACATCACAACATCTATGAATCCCATATTCACAATAATGATATTCTTCTTTACACCAATCATGTTTGCAGCCATACCAACACACCGTTCCCGGTTCGCCTGCAGTGTGTCCTGCAGATTCTTTCCAACCTGGATATCTGCTTTCGTAGCTGGTTCAGATGGCTGGCCTAAGAAGAAAATGTCTCTTACGATTTGCTTTACCATTTACGTTCTCCCTGTAGCTTTTCATTCTACTTTTTCCAATTTATTATTTACATCGAGACAAACTTTGTCTCCTTCATTGATATTACACTCATAGAGCTTGGCATCCTCTGCTTTTACTGTCACTTCTTTTCCTGAAGGATCCACAAGAGTCACTTTTACCATGACTGGCGCATCATCTGGCCGTTCTTCACAGCCCAAATTCAGGTCTTCATCAATTCGTTTTACTGTGTACATCATACTTTAATTCCTCTTGAGATAATATTAAGAATTAGTTTTCTACATATCTTCTCCGATAATATTCCATCGTACGATACTCAATAATATCTTTCATCTGCTTCTTAAATGCATCAACTTTAATTACATCTGCCAATTCATCTCGAATTCCCAGCGCATAGCCGTCCTTATCTATAAAAAAACCTTTACCCGAAGCTTTTAAAAACTTAATCGGCATACTTTTGGCTTTGCTTAAATGCTGTTTGTCTGTTATCTTCCGATACTCTTCGTATGAAGTTACTTTCGGAAAATCCTTCCAGTTTGTTCCTCGGTCAAAGAACTTTTTCCAGCTTTCCACTACCTCAGCATCTGTAACAGCCAGCCGTACATTTCCCTCGTTATAGAAGCTGCACAGAATCGGCATCTTATACACTTTCTGCATATCCGTTGTTTCAATCAACTGCAGAAACTCTCTTCCAATTCCAGAGTAAACCTGAAGTTCTTCCGCCGATAATTCATGAATTTCATATAAAAAATCCATATATCGTTTAAACGGATTTTCTTTCGAATATTTCATACAGTATTCGTAAATATTATCATCCATATTCGTAAAAAGCTCCATACGTGTCGGAACTTTTCCATCAAGCAGTTCTTTCACGCGATAATATTCCTGTTTAATTCTTTCTTTGATAGACAATGACTTTTTGTCCATTTCCCGGAAGAGATCGATCAAACGCATATCAAAATCCACGATACAGTCATCTGGATATTCAATTTCAGAATAGTCATATGCTGTTCTTTCTCCGATGCAAGCACCACCGTTCAATAAAAACGGTGCACGCCCTGCCTTCTCGTAATTTCCAATAAAATCAAGTACATTTACATATTCTTTTCCCTTACTTATACGCAAACCACGACCTAACTGTTGTAAAAACACCGTAGGGGATTCCGTCGGTCTCAGAAACATAACCATATCAAGAGAAGCAATATCCACACCTTCATTGAACATATCTACAGAGAAAATAACCTTTATCTCCTGATTCTTTAATTGCTCAATTGCCCGATTTCTTTCTTCTGAAAATTCTCCGTCAGCATTACTATATACCGCTACAGATTTTATGCCTCGTTTGCAGAATTCCCTTGCCATTTCCTCGGCATGCATTCTTGAACTACAGAAACCCAGGGCACGTTTGGAATGATATTTTTTGTAATATTTATAAATCAAGTCATATCGTTTTACATTGCCAATATATTTATCATTCAAATCCTTCTCATCATATCGGCCTTTTACCAATTTGAGTGTTGAATAGTCTGTTTCATCATAAATGCCATAATAATGAAACGGAACTAATGCCCCTTTATTGATTGCTTCCTTCAACGTAATCTCATATGGAACATTATAATCGCAAATTTCATAAATAGACTTTCCATCCATTCTTTCCGGTGTGGCGGTAAGGCCAAGCATAAACTGTGGTTTAAAATAATTCACGATTCTCTGATACTGATCTGTAACAGCATGATGAAACTCATCAATCACCAAATAAGTAAAGTAATCCGGCGCAAAATACTCCTCTGTCAGATATTCGCTTCTGCCAAGCGTTGCCACAGAAGCAAAAATCACAGATTTTCCTATATCCTTTTGTTTTCCATCGAAGAAACCATAGTCATCTGAATGACGAACATTTTTAAAGGATACAGCTGCCTGTTTCAGGATTTCTTCTCTATGTGCAACAAACAATACCCTCTCATACTTTGCAGAATCAAATGCTGCCAAATAGGTTTTTCCTACACCAGTCGCAGCATGAACCAAACCACGCGAAGCACCTTCCGCCCTGCTGTTTTCCAAAGCACAAAGCGCTTCTATCTGTGCACCTCTTGGTTGAAACAGCACTTCAACTTTTGTGTCCGGATCTGTCTGGTCATATCGTGCAAGGTCTTTTGCAACCGCAGGTTTATGCCAGTTCTTTGAATACGCTTTCAATTCTGCATCATCAATCACGTAGGAATGATTTTTAAATAAATCCTCAAACGTTTCATAAAATAACTTAAAATTCTGACTGTCCTGGCTATTATTAAAACGATAGTTCCACTCAATCCCGGAGGTTAATGCACTTCTGGAAATATTTGATGAACCAATATATATTTCACTTAAGTTTTCATAATGAAATATATATGATTTAGGATGAAACGAGCGGTTCTTGTCGTTATAAAAACGCAATTCCACCTTGTCTCCCAATTCCTTTTTAAGAAGAAATAGTGCAGAAGGCTGTGTAATTCCCAAATAATTTCCGGTAAGAATCCGAATTCGAACACCACGATGCAAAGCTGCCTTTAAATCTGAGAGCAGCATTCTTACTCCTGATTCCATAAGGAACGATACAATAATATCAATCTGCTTTGCCCGAGCCATGCTAAGCTTTAACTGATACAGCAGATATCTGCTTCTATTTCTGTCTCCTGTCATGACATCTGTGGGTTCAATATGAAGTTCTTCTATTTCTGAATTTTCCTCAAAATTAGATTGAGCCATCTTTCTTCCCCTCTTCCCGGGCGCACATCCGAAGTAATCCACTCTTCTTCTATCGTAAGTTCCGGTATCACTTTAATAAATTTGTCAAAAGTATCTTCTGTAAAATCTGTAAAATAACGACCATTGCGTTCTCCTTCAAAATCACCGTATTTGAAAGATGTATAAATCACACCGTTATCTTTCAGCGCATCACACATTTTTCGAATCACAGGAAGAAGTTCCTGCTTTGGCAAATGCAAAATAGAGGAACATGCCCAGATGCCTTCATATTTACCACTCGCATCCAGGTCCTGAAATAGCATTTCTTTAACTTCTATTCCAGTAAAAGCACTGGCTAATTTACAAAGCTCAGAGGATCCATCCGTTGCCTCCACTCGATATCCCTTCTCAAGAAAATACTTTGTATCTCGACCAGAACCGCAGCCTAAATCTAATATCCTTGAATCTACCGGAAGCATTTTAGCAAACCGCTCCTGTATAACCATAAAATCTACCAAACGAGTCCCCTGGGCAAACATATCCGCATTTTGATTATAATATTCTATTGTTTTGTCCATGAAGTTTCTCCTCAATCCTAACTCATTTCATGTGCCTTCGAATTTTATCTATCAAAGTTACATCTGCTGGTATCCAGGCAACACTATTTAAGTGCTACACAGTGAATTAGAATTAACTCTCTTTTAAAACCAAATTCACGCATAGCAAATGCAGATGCATATATCTTTCCAATTCCCGAATTTGTAAATTGGGAACATTTTATTATTACGAATAATTTCGTTAAGATATTTTATCCATTGAGAAATCATCACTTTTTCTACAAACTATATGCAAAGTGTTTTTATTTTTAAGTTTATGTGGACTTAATTTGTAAGACGAAATCATCAAATCAACAAGTTCTTGCTTTGATATTGACTGACTAATTCCATTTTCAAACCTAGCGATACCTGAACCAAGAACAGGAATATACACATCCTTATTATTGTAGTTATTATCGATTTCTTCCCATAGCAAGCTTAAGCATTTCAAATACTCTTCTACTGTAAACTTCATGCTTTTTCCGTTTGACTCCAGCCTTGTAAAAGCCATCAATAAATCATCACCATTAGCTACAATGGTTCCTGGTTCATAGCAGGTGGAATTATTGTATTTTGATTTTCTTCTACATGGTTTTACACCACTTGCGTCAATAAGTGATTGAACATTCAAGCCAGGATTCTGGATTAAATATTGTCCGCATACTGAATCTTTTTTAATGTCAGCAGTACCAGTCCCAACTGTGGTTGTAAAGCACTCATCAAAATTGATAAGTCTCTGACAATTTTTCTTTTTAAGTATATTTCCATATTCAACTATAATAGAATAATTGTTCCCCTTAATTGTTTTCTTTCTTATACGAGAATACCCACATGAAAGAAGAATAGCTGTAACTGCTAATCCTGCAAATACCAGAACTTTCATGATTGTAATATTTGTTGCCTCTACATCAATCCACGAGAAATACTTGCTTTTCTCAATGATTTCTTTATTTACAATACAACAATTTGAAAAGATTGATTCTGAAAGGAAAGTCATTATAGCAGAGAACACGGCAAATGCCCATATCAAACCTCTCTTAACAATCCTCATCAAAATCCTAGTGCCTCCTTTATATATGAATAATTCCCGACCTTGTTTCCATAAATATCTTTTATCCAGAATGGTACCGCATTATCCTCATAGTCTTTCATATAAGATGGTAGCCACAAAGATTCATAACGTGTTGAATTATACACAATAATAATTGGTTTTCCTTTTATCTTAGCTTGTTCAAATTCATGTCTAAGATAAGAATATGCGTTAATGTTTCCAACATTTCCATCTGATGCCGGTGATGTGGAAGTCCATTTACACAGTTTCTTTCCATTTATATTCTGCTTATAAGGTGTACAATAACACTCATACCATTCTTTATTATTTCTATCACAGTTGCTACCAGCTGTTCGATATTTTGTCCTGTCACCAACAACAAATACTACCGTAGACGATGCATTAATCTGAGAATTGAATTCTCTCTTTAAATCACAGATACGGCAATCGTTGCTATCAGAAATACTACCACTAGATGGATTTGACATATCCACAAAATCTACTTTGTGTTTATCGTCCTTCCCCCATTTTACCAATTCTACTACAACGTCCTGATCACCATTGTAATAATCATAATCGGCGCTAATGTATACTTGTTTACTCATATGTACCTCCGCAAATTATTCCTTTATCCTAATCAATTAACGTTCAAGTTTCCCACAATCCTTACAAATAAGAGTATTAGTTGGCTGAACTATTCTTATTACCCCATATAAAGAGATCTGTATTTTCGCTATCACAGCGAAGATAATTCTTGTATTTAAACATAGTTTTAACTCCTGCAACAAATTACATCTTCTCTTTCTCAATCTCAGATGCAACCATCCTTACAACAAAACAAGAATCATTTTTGCATTTTTCTAAAATATAATGCTGTGTCACTTTTGTAATTCCTGGTACCTTATAAATTCTTCTGAGAATAAGATTTTTGATATAAACACAATCATTATCTATCAACTCTACTACTTTCTGATTTATCAGGTGTTGGTTTTCTGGATTTCGAAGTAATTTTAATAAAATTTTAGTCGCATTCCATCTAATATCTATATGATCATAGTTTAGCCATTGTAGCGCATTTTGAAGGACTACTGTCTCAATATTCTTTGGGAAAACGACCTCATCAGTATTCTCCAAATATTCTATTAGTATTCTTGTAACTGAAATAGTAGTTGCAATATCATCCTTTAAGTAAGCCATTCCTTCAAGTATCATAGGGAAACAATCCATTCCAATTGCTGTGCCTAATAGAGCTACAGCAATCTTCAATGATAGTTTATCTATATTGGATAACATAAAAGTCATATCGATATCTTCTATTTCATCTGCTTTTTCAACAACATTTCTGAAAGCACTTATGTTTCTTTCTAAATCGTTTTTGTATTTTAAGGCAACACAAATCAAAAGAGAAACCGCATCTAGCTTAGTTACAATATCTTCCTTCGAGACTAGTAAAGTGTCTGCCACAATTGAAATCATCTTATCCATCACTTCTGTAGGACAAATGATGTTTTCACCAATCAAAATATTCCTAATAGTAGCAATTTCTCTTAAACCATGTCCAAAATAGTGACCATTTTTACCCTGATTCAAATTGTTTTCTTCTATTTTTTCAAGATAATCGGAAATATATGCTAAATAATCAGCTTCATCCTCACTTTGTGTCCCCAGTAAATAATCGCCATTATAATAATGCGGAAATACTTCTGCTACTTTACTATCTAATTCCTCAGTTATATCCTTGTTTTGCTTTCTAAAAACCAAAAGGAAACTCGGAGCATATGATACTTGTTGTCGTTCTTGTTCATTATCCATTACAGAAATGATATCTTTAATCAGTCTTGTTGCCAAATTATTACTTAATTTATTCAAATCAATAATTTTAGCAATGAACTTGAACATATCCATATACCAGCGACTAAAATGATGTTCCATAAAAGAACAACAAATATCTGCAAGTTTGTCCTGTTCCACTCTATATCCAACTCCAGACAGGCATAAAAAGATATTCTGACCATTTATCAATGTTCTTGAATCATTTTCAATCCATCTCTGAATTTTTCTTAGCAACTCTTTTTCATAAATAGAATAATCCGACTCATTCAGGTAATAACCGACGGCTCGCATAGCAAGCAATTCGCTCGAAAATCTTTTATACATCACTGGTTCGTTAGCGCAAAACATGATAATTTCTTTTGCATCTTTTTCCGTCATCATATTCAACAACTCTGGATAAGCATCCTGTAAGCCCTTTATTTCTTTCTCGCTACCCTTAAATACGGCATATTTCAATAAATCTTTTCTAAAATGCCAATCATCATATTTACTACTAAGATAAAATATAAAATCTCTGAGTTCATCATAAAAAAGCAATATGTGAGTTAATGACCCATTGTAAATTGACACCATAAAAGAGCTTGCCAATAATTCCACATATTGATTAAAATCATTTCCCAACGTGACAGAATATGGTGATTCAATTTTTTTCTTATACAATCCGGAGATATACTTGCCTTGTAAAGAATTGTGAATTCGATCTAAGGACGGGTAATACAGCTCTTCCTCAAACTCATTTAATTCTTTTTGTGCTTCAGACTCAACAAAGCAATTATGTTCAGTATTGCTAACCCAATGAAGATTTCTTAAATCGATCAGAATATCTTGGATAACCCAATCTGGTTTTGGCTCATCTTTTGCCTGTGTCAACGCCCTTTCCAATAACTTAATTGCATCATCAACTTTGCCCAAATAATAAGCTTGAATAGCATTCCATCTTTGACAAACTAAGCTGTGATAGTCTTCATCCTGTTCTTCCGCTAATGCTTCTAAAAACATTCCTGTGTTAAAACTCTTTATAGTTTTATCTCCAAAAAGGACCTCTAAAAATTGATTCCCCCATTCGTCAAGTTCACTCGTTTTGGCTTCCGTATTCTCATCTAATATATATCCTCTAGAATAACCAAAAACTAAGTTGTGAATATAATCTTTGCATTTATCGATATTCTTCACAACTGATTTAGGAGCAGTTACTATTCTCTGATCAGAAATATTATTTAAATTTAAATCCCTAGTCCTGTTTTCTTCCTCATCTTCTTTCGGCAATAATCTACCCTGACAATAATGATGATAAATATATGAAATATCATCTATAAGGGCTTGTGCTCCATTCTGACTCAAATCTTCAAATCGATGAACAGTCTTACTTTTTGCATACAATGAATTAACTAAACTCTGCTCTATAGCGGTCTTTTCTTGTGACGTTTCATCACAAAAATAATATAACGCTTTTTTATTATAGTGTTTTACTATATCTATCTCTTTTTGAACCCCAGAGCTAACTCCATCGGCATTGTCAATCAAAAAGATACACAAATCACTGTCCTCAAGTCCCCACGAGAAGTGCTTCCTGACAGTCAGGGTAGATGCAGCTTCTTGTTCAAACATATACACATCTGCCAAACCTGTTTCTTCTATAGTTTTCTTCAGCTGACTTCTGACACAATCATATTTCCCATTATCGCCATGTTGCGAGCTAATGAAAACCTTAATTTTGTGGTTTGATTTGATTCTTAAGGAAGGTGTCGTTTCTTTAACCGTATTCTTTTTGTCTATATATTCCCACTCTGCACCTATAACAGGCGTACTAAATCCAGTTAATCTAATTCCCATATTCTTTCTTCCTCTACATAAATACTACTAAGGTAAAGCATACTCACTATTCCAAAGATTCTGGAAATAACACTTAAGCCGCTTTTCAATTCATTGATTACATTCGCATCTACTGATCTAATTCTTCTTTATTTTAAATTTCTCAAATGCCTATTTAAATGAACCTCTTGTTCATTATTATACCTTACATGTAATAAATTGTCATAAATAACTTTCCGTATTTTGTTGCTTTCCTTGTTTCTTTATTATCCTTCCATTCAGCCAAATCAAATAGCCGAGACCCTAATCAGCCTCAGCTATTCTAAACTATATCATTCAGTTTCAAAAATCAAACTCATCCGGATTCAATCCTGCATCTTCCAACACTTCTCTTCTTTCATCCGGATCCATAAATTCCAACTCATCATAATCAAGTCCGGCATCCGCAAAAGTATCGATCTCATCGTCATTATCAAAGATACTTTTTTCATCATCCTTCATCATTTCGTCCATGAACTGAAACTGTGCAGCACGTTCCCAGCTATCCAATTTCCCGTCTCTGTTAAAATCAAACATCTTATCAAATCCAAACATGATTTTTCCTCCCTAGATTTCTTTATTCTTTAACTTCTGTTTCAGCTTTCTTAACCTTCTTTTGATTATCCAGAAGGCTCTTCTTGCTGATGCTGCAGATTGTTCCGTGATCTGTGACAAGCACCACTTTTGCTTTTGCCTTCTTTCCGATTTTGTCATAAATTCTTCCGGCACTCATGGAATCTCCAATCACTGTATAGGAACTGTTTGCTACATATCCGATTTTTCCCAAACCTTCGTAAGTTACTTTAATTGCTTCCTTGTCATACTCATTGTCTGGTTCTTTTTCTAATCGGATCTTCGTTCCTTTTTTCAGAAATTCTTTTCCTAAATAACGATTTGTTCCTGTCAGTGTAAAATAGATCTTACTCATTGTCCTTCCCCCTTAATCTTCCATAAACTCGAAATATTCCTGTTCACTGGCAAATAAAATGTATTTGCCTTCTACATATCCCATATATCCGTTGCTTGTGTCATAACCTTTCATCTGCCAGTCCTCCTTGGATTTTTCTTCTTTTTTGATGTTATCATCTTACAATAAATGGCTGTGCGAAAATCCCGACAACCAACTGGTTCTATGGCGGGGATAATTGGGTCCTATGGCAGATTAAACGCTGATTAAAGGCCTTTAATTGCCAACTAAACTACGAAGAATTCAAAAATCATGTTGCAGATTTGGAGGCTTCCATTCACGCTACCGATAATAAGATTCAGCAAACGAGGCTGGCAATTCAAAATCAACAAGTAATTCAGAAACACTGTGAAGTCTATCGGGCCTGTCGTGACATCATACGTGCTCAGAATTTGGTATTCACAAACTTCCGTCGGCTGAAAAACTGTAGCGCCAACAGATGGAACTGGAAGAAGAACTGTCCTCAGCAAAAAAAGAAAAGCAGGATCTCCAGAAGCAACAGAATACCCTGCATATAATTGAAAAAAATTTTGATGCTATGATCCGCAAAGCTGGTATCAAGGTTCCGGAGAAAGCGCCTTCACCAAGAATCTTGAGCTCTTAAATGCCAAAAAAGAAAAATTAAAACAAGCCATAACGCAACGAAAGGCAATGAACCATTTCTGACTCATTGCCTTTTCCTTTACATACGCTGTAATTGATTGACGATACTTTCTGTTCTTCGAATAGCTTCTTCTACCTGTCTTTTTGCATTATTGATTCGATCCTGGACCACCCAATCCACAACAAATCCATCAAAAAAATAATCCGCAAAAGAAAGAAAATCTCCAGTATCGATATTCAAGTTACATACCATATTTACATCATTTAATTCTCTACTGAAATTACGAAGATCATACTTTGCCTGTTCCATATTCCGTTTGGCCTGATCAATTCTAGAACGTTTTAGCATCGTAGTGAAAAAACCACCGCCAAACATATCTACCAGTCCCCAGTTCTTTGCACTGTTTAAATTTTCTTTTGCTGCCTGAAGACTGTTCAAAGCTCTACGTCCAGCTTCAATTGCTTCTCTTTTTTCTTTTTCAGCTTCTATTCTTGCTAAAACTTCACAATCTTCCCTTATTTTTGAAAAGTCTATTCCTAAATTATTAGATAATTTTCTGTAATCATCGTTTAAAAATGTAAATAAATCTTTTGGATATAAGAAAGGTCTTGTAATAAGAGTATCAAATATATCAAAACTTACAATTTTTGTTTTTGAGTCCATAATTTTTGCTTTTAATTTATCTAATCCATCATTCCAAGGCGTTTCAACTGAACTGAAAAATCCAGAATTTTTTACTTCAAATTGTTTTGGACAAAATTCATTGAATTTCTCTTCTAATTTAGTCTTTTCTTCTTTTTTAAAGTTTAAATTCAATAAATAGGATTTGTGCATTTGGCAATATAATGCTCTCCATTTTTCAAATTTAGTCCCGTATTTTTCGTATATATTTTTTTCTTTTAAGAAGTTTTCTACAAAAGAAAATGAAGTTGTTAAATCTTCTAGATTTTTACTAGCTTTTTTAAATGTTATGTCATTTACAGATGTAGATGCTCCATCATGTTTTGTATAGAAAAATGCAACTCTATTTAATTTTGTAACTTTTTGTGCATAATAAAATAATACATTTGAAAATGCAAAATCTTCTGTCATTATTAGGTGCTTTTGAATTTTTCTGTATTCTACAACTGCTTTTTCCCATATTCTTCTTGAATATATTTTATTTGGAGTTATATGCCATGCAAAATTTAACCCTTCTTGATTATAAAATTCTTCATAGCAGTGCTCTCCTGTTAGCTCTTCAAAAGGAAAATCAAATAAGTTATATACTCTTCTATCTCCTTTTCCATAGTCCATAACAAGTTGTGCCGCTACTATATCAGAATTAGTTTCTTCTGCTTTTTCTATTAATTCTCTATAGAAATCATTTGATACATAATCATCTGCATCTAAAAAAGCAATATAATCCCCTGTTGAATTTTTAAACCCAGTTACTCTTGCTTGAAATAATCCTTTATTTTTCTCATGTTCAACATATTTTATTTTATTATCTTTTTTTATATATTCATTTGCAATTTCTTTACAATTTTTTGGTGAACCATCATTTACTATTATTATTTCTAAATTTTTATATGATTGTTTTATTAATGAATCTAAACATGTTCTTAAAAAATCTTCTGAATTGTATACTGGTATAATTATTGAAATCTTTTTGTCAATTTGAGTATTAGACATTTGTTTTACCTCGTTTCTTATTTTTATTTTATTTAAGTTTTTTATGGAAAAAATTACTTAATTTTTCAGTATATTTCCATCTTTTACTGTTATATACTTCTTTTAATTCTTCTTTAATTTTTTCATTTTTTTCTTCAAGTTTTTTTTCTTCATGTAAATTCTGTTTTATCCTTTCTTCTAATTCCCCTATTTTTTCACGTAAATCATTATTGTCTTTTTCTATTTTTTGAATCCAGTCATATTTTGCTTTAATATCAACACATTGTTCTTCTATTAAGTCTGTACTTTTCTTTATTAATTTGAATAATTCTACCCACTCAAAGTAGGTTTGTGTTCCCTCTGGAATATTGATATAATTTTTATAACAATCTAATTTTTCTTTTGCAATAGCATAATTCTCTTCTATTATTTTTTCTTTTTCTTCTTTTAACTTATCTATTTCTTTTATGCATTCTTCAATAGTTATTGTTTTTAAATTATCTCCAGAAAAGTTTTCTTCTAGTGCTGTATTAATATTATTTTTAGTTATATTTATTGGTATATTTTTTGATATAATTGGTGTTGCTGTTACCGTTGCAGACGAAAATGAATTCCATGCAAAAGCATCAAAAAGAATCGCAGGCTCCAAAACATCTGTAAAATTAATTAGAAATTCTGCCAAGGTTGCAAACTTCTGTGCCGATGTAATTGGTGATATATGTGGGGTTTTAAGTGGTTCAATAAGTGCTTCAATAGCATTAAAAATTACAGCTTCATTTAGAATTTCATTCAACATACAATTTTTAATAAGTGCATTGGTAGCCTCACTTACAGTATCAGGCAAAGCCATTGGAAAAACTATAGCACAGAAAAATTCAACAAAAATAGTACATGCTGTTGCAGTAGTTCTTAACAAACTACACTTAAACCAAAAATAGACATGCAAAATGAGCAAATATGTACAACCTAGGAACAGAGCAGAAATTGTATATTTCCAATAAAATAAGTACTAATTTATATTTCATAACGTTTTAACACATTGCTCTTAGACGGAGCTCCTTGCGAGCTCCTCAAAAAGCAAACTTCTTGTTTTACTTTAAAAATATAAATTAGTACTTTTTATTTAATATTTTGCATGCAATTTTTTTTCGTTCCCGAATTGTATCTTTTTCCCTATTTGTATCTTATTACTCTATATTGTATTTTTAATAATATTTTTAATACAGAGTTGTTTAATGGGTATGATCTATGTAGTCCAGATAAGTCAAGTTTGTCACTTAAGTTTATCCTATTATCAGTCAAATTTTGTACATATCCAGCCTGCCATAAAGTGTCTCTTTCTGCATTTGTATATAATCCATATGGATACGTAAATACTTTTAAAATGTTATTATCTTCTAGATTATTTTCCAAATCTTCTTGAGCCTTATTAGTGTCTGAAAGCAATCTTTCTGGAGTTTCTTTATCATATTGTGTATGTGTATAACCATGAAGATAGATTGACATTAGTCCGCTTTCTTTCATTTCTCTTGCTTCGTCCCATGTGTAATATCCATTTGTTCCAACTGTATCACTTATTTCGAATGATGTCATTGGAATGTTATATTTTTTTGCAATCTCGAATGCATATTTGTACACTCCTGTATATCCATCGTCAAAAGTTACTAAAAAGCTCCATTTTGGTATTGCTTTCTCTCCATTTTTATATGCTACTAGGTCTTCATAACTTATTGGTTTGTAACCCAATTTCATAAGTCCTGTAATTTGTTTTTCAAATTGTTTTGCAGTTGTTTGCATATAGTCATATTCTATTTGTGATTCGTCCTCAACTATATCATGATATACGAATACTGGTATTTGTAAATTTTTTTCACCAATATAATATGTGTTGTTTACTGTTGCCACCTCATAAATTATAAAACTTACTATTGCAAGTATTAATACTAGTAATACCGATAATATAACTTTTTTTACCGTGCTCATTTTTTTCTTTTCTAATTTTTCTTCTTTATTCATTATTATCTACTTTCCTCCTCTACCTTTGAAACTTTTTTCATTCCTTGTATCTTTTTATTTCCAACAGTTCTAAGCCCATTGTCCATAAGTTTTATTAGTTCTTTTTCCTCAATAGGTAAAAATGTTCCTGTTTTTTCCGAATAAATATATCTCACATACTCATTTTTTTCTTTGTTTGCAGATATACAACAGGTATATTTTCTCTCCCCATCTTCTTCAACATACATATCCATAATTTGAACTTTTTTAGCTTCCTTTGTACTAAAAACATCGGGTAAAATCATCTCATAATATAGCATTTTTTCTACAAAGCCCATATCAGTACCAGACATAAAACCCTCAATTTTTTTAAGTGCATATTTCATTTTTTGTTCCATGTTCGGTATCAGTTCTAATTTATCCCTAAGCCTATCTATCAATATAGCTAAATATTCGTCTCCCTCATATGTATAGCCAAACTTTTCATCCATTTCCTGCATTTGTTCGTCTGAAATTAATTTTCTTGTTGAATAATCTGGCTCTCTCCCAAATAGTCTTGTTTTCCTATGAGCTTGTATGAATTTCATATCTCTTTGTAAATCCGCCTCATATTCAACCCCATCTATTTTGAAAATTGAATAAACATGTAAATCATCTTCCGCATGAACAGCTTCAGCCTCTATTCCAATTCTTTGAAGTAAGCTATTATATGTGTTTGTAAGTGATACACATATAACCTTGTTACTCTTCAAATCTTTAGGAGTTTGTATTTTTCTTGCTGACCTATATATCATCCTTCTGGTTTTACTATTTCCAAGCCAGTATTTCTCGTCAAATGTAAACAATTTGCCTAATTGCAAATAAATGTATCTTGCTTGTTCAATTTGGGTTAAATTTGCAGGCATTCTTCTTAATACATTTTCAGTCAAATTATTAATGTCCATAAAATCACGTCCTTTTATGTGAAATATTATACTCTACTAACTCAATTTATTCAACAAAAAACTTAAATTATTTATGCCAATTTCCCAATTTTGCTATGTTTTGTGAAAACAGCAATATGGTGTGTAAATAAAATTTACACACCATATAATACACTGTCTAAACTAATTTTATAAAATTAGAAAGTTCTTACTAAACGTACTGGATATTTATTACTACGAGCCTCAATACCATTAGACATGACGGCATAAAAACTAATATAGTAACTATGGTTACTGCCAAAACCGGTGAATGCAGTAGACGACCAATATATTCTTTCTAATCCATATTCACCATAGTTTGAATTTGTTATTTTTAACTGTCCAGCAAATGTACTCCATGTAGCTATAGTTGGAGTCTTCCATTCTCCTGAGGTTATACTTTGGGCATTTGCAAATGCATATGTAGAACTATTATTATAATCACTCAGTGCCATTACATTAAATCTTGAATTTCCGCTGCCTCTTGCTGATAAAACATTCTTTGTTCCAAATGGGCCATTATAATTTGTTTGACTTATATAATACTCTTTTAGCCCTGTTACAGTAGATATTGTATAATTAGTGCCTCCCCATGAGCCACTTCCACCATTTTTAAAGTCTGCAAATATTATTCCATCTGGTGTTCCATCTCCATCTGTATCTGCATAATAACCTACTCCTGAATTTCCGGTAAATGTTTGATATTTTACTGTTACAGAATATGTTGCCGTTTTTTCATTATAGTTTGTGTTAGATGCACTCTTTACAGTTATTGTTGCACTTCCTACTCCAACTGATTTTACTGTTACCGTATTTCCACTTACAGTTACTGTTGCTACTTTTGTATTCGAAGACGATGCAGTTATACTTCCAGTGTTACCGCTAACTGTAAATGTTGTGCTATTTGGATAATTAATTGTTCCGCTTGTTGCTGATAATGTTAATGTTCCTGCTGCTTTATTTACTTTTACCGTTTGTGTCGTACTTTGTGTTTTATAACCAGCTTTGCTTGCTCTTACTGTTACTGTAAACGAAGAAACATTTGTTATTGTCGGCATTGTCGTACTATACGTGCCTCCATTTATTGAATATTCTAATTTTGCATCACTTGGATTTACACTTACATTTGTTATTGCATTGTGTGCCTTTCCATCATATGTTCCTATGTATGGTGTTGCACTTAAGCTTATTGTCCCATTTTGTACTGTTGCCGTATATGTTGCTGATTTTGCATTGTAATTTGTTGCAGTCGCACTTGTTACTGTTATTGTTGCTTTGCCTGCTGTTGTTCCCGATTTTACTGTTACAGTATTTCCACTTACACTTGCTGTTGCTATATTGTTATTATTTGAAGAAACACTTAATGTTCCTGTATTTCCACTTACTGTAAAAGTTGTGTTACTTGGATATGTTATTGTTCCACTCGTCGCAGATAACTTTAATTTTCCTTCTGCTCTGCTTACTTTTACTGTTTCTGTTGTTATTTGTGTCTTATAGCCTTCTTTACTTGCCTTTACTGTTACTGTAAACTCTGATGTATTCGTTATTGTTGGCATTTCTTCATTGTATTCGTTTCCATCTAATGAATATTCTAATTTGGCATCACTTGGGTTTGTACTTATACTCGTAAATGCATTATGTGCTTGTCCATCATATACTCCATCGTATGGAATTGCCTCTAATTCTATTGTTCCATTTTTAACTGTTGCCACATGTATTACTTTATTTTCTGCGTACTCTCCATTTGCTGCACTTCTTACTATTATATTGGCCTTTCCAGCTACTGTTTCTGGTTTTACTGTTATTGTATTTCCATCAATAGATGCTGTTGCTATGTTTGAAGCATCTGAGCTTACTGTCAGCTCCCCTCTTGATGTGTTATTTGTTACTTCAAATGTTCCACTATTTGGATACGTATATATTCCATTTTTTGAAGATATCGTCAAATCGTCTGCTTTTGCAATTCCATCATATATTATTTCTACATCTCCGTTTTCCTTATCTTTTACTAAAAATTTATATTCATCATTTACTATTATCTCTGCATTTTTTTCATCTACTTTTTCTTTAGAACTTAAATTATAATTCTTCTTCCCAGTACTTATTTGTTCCAAATATGTATCCAAGTCAACTTTTTTACTCTCAACCTGTATATCTACCTTTTCAAGTTCTAATGCTTCTTTTATTCCTGCTACTGTTTGTATTTTTTGTGTACTCTTTGCCTTATCAAACAAATTGTTATTTCCAACTACCAGATTAATCGTTACACCCGATAATATCATTATTATTACAATTGTTATTACTAAAGCAATTAAAGTAATTCCTCTCATTTCTTTTGTTCTCATACTTTTTTTCCTCCTATGTTATCCTATAATCATTAATTATTCTACTTAATGATAAATTAACTGAAATAATTATAGCAAAAAAAATATAAAAATCAAGATAAAAAAGTAATTGTTATATAAAAGTAATTTTTAATTCTAATGTGAAATCATACAAATAAAAATACCTATAATTGGCTAGGTATATATATAGTTAAACTATGAGTATTATCATTAAGTACAAGACTTAACGAGATTTTTTTATATGTTTTACCTTTTGCATATATATTTTTCCTAATTTTCTCTTTTATATATTTTTTCATACAATATTATTATGTTGTATTATACTTTTCAAAAACGCAAGCTTCCCGACCACTTTTAATACTAGTGTATTAAAAGTGGTCGGGAATAAGCATATTTTTGTGTTTAAATAATTATTTAAAATAATTTAATGCTGTAACCAAACTATTTTTTCATTTTTGCCCGCATGTGTAGTTTAACCAAAGCTTAGAACTCCTTCTGCCTTTTCCACAATTTTCAGCCTTGTTTGATGGAGTATTATATTATGGTTTTTCGTCAGTTAGTTCTCCAAAAGCACTAATCTTGACAAGGTCATATTTTTTACTTAATGCGATACAGTAACTAGATTCCATGCTCCATTTGAGTCTTTTCCTCCTGTAAATAGAGCAGATGATAATGAAACTAGTGGTCGAAGAGTATAACTATTGTCCGCTGTAGAGTTACCGTTCGTGCCATACAAATGATTGTCACCATTTGAAGTACCAGCAAATCGAAGGCCAAAATGAGAAACATAACTATCCGAACCAACACAACGTGCCGAAATCCAATATGATGTTGAATTATTTAATACATTTGCTGCTGCTCCGTAATTATCATTGTTTATTGATATATAGTAACTTGTTTGGGTTACTGTCAATACGCTTGTTTTCTTATTTGTTTTATCCGTCATTGGTTCTGTATCCTCAATACTCTCATTATATGGGTCATTTCCTTTTGTTATATCTGGTTGTGTTATTGTACTTACATTTATTCCTGCTCCTATTTGTCCTTCATATAATGCTGGATACCAGTTGTAATAATCTGAAGTTCTTGTTACCCCATACTTTAATGCTCCACTTGAACTCTTATTTCTTGCACTTATTCCTATTGTTGTTAAATGTTTCTCCATATCTAATAAACTTATATTTCTTGCTTTTACATTTAATTTTTTATTACTATATTGTGCCTCACATATAGAATTCATTATATATGGTCCATTATTATATCCTAATGTTCCATAAAATGCTATTTTTTTACTTGTTGGATTTGTGCTTATTATATCTATTTTATTGTTTTCTTTATCTATATTTAACACTTGCCAAGTTAACCCAGTGGTTTGTTCTATTGTTTGATTGCTTGCGCCACTATATGATGAGGATAATGAATAGCTTGCCGATGTATCATATGTATAATTTACATAATCTCCTATTTGTACATCATTTAAATTAACTCCATCTTTAAACTGATCTACCGTTACACTTACTCTTTTTATATATTCCTTCTCATTTACAGTTCCTATTACAAAAAAATGATATGTTCCATTTTTCGTTACTGCATATGGTACCCCTGGTTCTACCGTTGTAATTCCTCCTTTTATTGAATGATTAAATGTTATATAAAGTGTATTTCCTAAATATGTACTTTCCTTTCCTAAAGCTGTTCCACTACCATTACTATTTTCAACCACTTTTATTCCATTTATTTCACTTTCTGGAGTTTGTGTTTCACTTCCATTTGTGTTTTCTCCTGAATTTCCACCAGTATTATTACCATCTGATGTACCAGGTTTATTATCTACCGTTATTGTATATCCATTTTTCGATATTGTTAATGTTCCATCTTCATTTCTAGTTACATTATCTATTCTATTTGGTACCTTTGTTTTTAAAAATTCTTCTAATGTTTCTCCGTTTCTTGCCAAATAATATTCTAGAACTACTTTATTCATTATTTCTTTTGCTTCGCTTTCTTCTGTTAACTTCGCCGATTCCTGTGCACTCTTTATTACTCCATCATCTCCAACAACAGCATTAATACTCACTCCTGCTAGTATTAATAAAACTACTATAGTTACTACCAGTGATATTAATGTTATTCCGTCTTTTTTATTATTATTTAATTTCTTCATATGTATCTCCTTCACTTTTTCTTCTTTTCATAACATTTATATTAATTTTATAACATTTTGTTTTAAAAATCAATATAACGTTTTGTTTTATCATATAATTTTTTTATAGTAAATTTTTCCAATTTTTTATAAAAGGAGTTTATAATATGGAAACACGTATAAAAATTTTAAGAGAAGACCATGATTTAACTCAAAAACAACTTAGTAGCCTTCTTAATATTTCTCAAGTTGCTTATTCTTACTACGAGCTCGAGAAAAGAAGTATACCTTTAGAGTTACTATCAAAACTTGCAGATTTTTATGAAACAAGTGTAGATTATCTATTATATAGAACTGATGAATATATTCCTTATCCTAAAGTTAAACAAAAAAATGCCTAAATAATTCATATTTTAATAAATGATTGTATAGTTTTGCAGTTTTATTAATTTGATGAATTATTTTTTATTTTACAGTAAATTTTATTATCGTAAAAAAATTCTTATTCCATTACAATAATAGGGAAAAAATCTACAATCTTCTAAAATAATTGTATTTTTCAGTTTCTTTTTACCCTATTCTATGATATAATACTTGCATATTTACAGAGAAAGGAAGATTTTTCATGTCATATAATTATAAAGAAATAGAGAAAAAATGGCAAAATAAATGGGAAAAAGAAGGAACTTTTTATGCAGAAAATAATTCTTCTAAGAAAAAATGGTATGGTTTAATCGAATTTCCATATCCATCTGGACAAGGATTGCATGTTGGTCATCCAAGATCTTATACTGCAATGGATATTGTTGCAAGAAAAAGAAGAATGCAAGGCTACAATGTATTATTTCCAATAGGATTTGATGCTTTCGGATTGCCTGCCGAAAATTTTGCAATTAAGAACCATATTCACCCAAAGATTGTTACAGAACAAAATATAGCAAACTTCACAAGACAATTGAAATCAATTGGTTTTTCTTTTGATTGGTCAAGGGTTATAAATACAACAGATCCAGAGTATTACAAATGGACTCAATGGATTTTTATTCAATTATATAAACATGGTTTAGCATATAAGGCTACTATGCCAATCAATTTCTGTACTGGCTGTAAGGTTGGTCTTTCTAACGAAGAAGTTGTAAATGGCGTTTGTGAGAGATGCGGTAGCCCCGTTGTTCAAAAGGAAAAGAGCCAATGGATGCTAAAAATTACAGATTATGCCCAAAGATTGATTGATGATTTAGACGATGTTGATTTTCTTGAGAAGATTAAAATTCAACAAAGAAACTGGATTGGAAGAAGCGAAGGTGCAGAGCTTGATTTTAGCATAGCTGATTCTGATGAAAAATTAAGAGTTTACACAACTAGACCAGATACTTTATTTGGTGCTACTTACATGGTTGTTGCTCCAGAACACCATATTATTGAAAAGTTAAAAGATAAAAATGAATTCATGGCAATGATTGTTGGTTCTTTTTTAGGTGCTATGACAAATACAGTTTTGGTATTAGGTGGTATTTATTTTATCTTTGGTTCTCAATATGCGAGTGCTATTGGTAAAGATTTAAGTGCTTTATTCCCTTACCTTATTGGTATTATAACAACAAGTGGCTTATTAGAAGCTATTGTTGGAACCATGATTGCAGTTATGGTCTCACGTATATTAATAAAATTAAAATAAAGAAATGAGGTTTATTGTATGTCTAAAAAGATTATTGTTGGAATAACTGGAAGTATTGCAGCATATAAAGCTATCCAATTGATTAGTGATTTAACAAAAAAAGATTATCATATTGAAGTCATGATGAGTGAGAGTGCTGCAAAATTTATCACACCAGTTTGTATTCAATCACTTACAAAAAGAAAAGTTTATATTGATACTTTTGATGATGAGAATCCTGCTATCATTACACATGTTGATATTGTCAAAGATGC
>OGQQ01001191.1_pt1 | contig 21464 bp, 17 predicted proteins | sample 1553281 | NCBI WGS metagenome assembly OGQQ01 (sample SAMEA2579937, study PRJEB22360) | human gut metagenome | biome: human gut; feature: human-associated habitat; material: faeces | place: Denmark | collected 2008/2010 | reverse complement strand
ACGGGTAAAGAGCGCCACATGCCATGCATCGATGAAATACTGGCGTGCAATGGTGTCGGCAAAATTGCCGTTTGGTTGTTCAACCAACAATAAGTTGCTGAACTGGCGCTCGTCTCGGGTGAAGGCCAGGGTATCTTCATCACCTTCTCCCGCTAATTCAGCGGCATACGATAAGAAGTTACGTGCCTGACCTAATAAATCGAGGCCAATGTTTGCCAGTGCGAGATCGATTTCCAGTTCCGGTGCGTGACCGCACCATTCCCCCAACCGCTGGGAGAGCACCAGACAGTTATCGCCCAGGCGCAAGGTGTAAGCCGTTAACTGATTCATTTCCGACCTCACATGTGCTCAATGCCATCAGGGATGGTGTAAAACGTTGGATGGCGATAGACCTTGCTTTCAGCCGGATCAAAAAATTCACCGCGTTCTTCCGGTTGCGAGGCAACAATTTCACTCGCCTTCACCACCCAAATTGAACATCCTTCGCTACGACGGGTGTAAGCATCACGGGCATTTTCCAGTGCCATCCGCTCATCGGCAGCATGTAAACTGCCAACATGGCGGTGTGATAAGCCCTGTTTGCCACGCACGAAAACTTCGTATAACGGCCAGTAAACATTACTCATTTTGAATCTCCTTATGCGACCTTACGGGCATGTTGTTTTTGTGCATGGGCCAGCGCTGCTTCCCGTACCCAGGTACCTTCTTCCCAGGCTTTACGTTTGGCGTCGAGCCTCTCCTGATTACAAATTCCGCGACCGTTAATTACTTCGTTAAACTCCTGCCAGTCGATCTCACCAAAGCGGTAGTGACCGCTTTCAGTGTCAAAATGCAGATCCGGGTCAGGAACGGTCATACCGAGCATTTCAACCTGTGGAACGGTGTTGTCCACGAAACGCTGGCGGAGTTCGTCGTTGGTGAAACGTTTGATTTTCCAGGCGAGACTTCTGGCGCTGTTTGGCGAGTTATCATCGTTTGGCCCGAACATCATTAAGGCTGGCCACCAGAAACGGTTAATGGCGTCTTGCAACATCTGCTTTTGAGCTTCGCTGCCCTGCGCTAGTGCCATGCAGGCTTCAAACCCCTGACGCTGGTGAAAACTCTCTTCTTTGCAGATTTTCACCATTGCTCTGGCATACGGGCCATAAGAAGTGCGGCATAACGCCACCTGATTGACGATCGCTGCGCCATCCACCAGCCAGCCGATAACGCCGATATCAGCCCAACTCAATGTCGGATAATTAAAGATGGAGGAATATTTCATCCGTCCGTCGAGCATTTTTTGGTAGATGTCTTCTCTGGCGCAGCCCAGTGTTTCGGCGGCGCTATAGAGATACAGGCCATGACCTGCTTCATCCTGCACTTTGGCTAACAGAATGGCTTTACGCCGCAAGGTTGGTGCGCGAGTGATCCAGTTACCTTCAGGCAACATACCAACAATCTCGGAATGCGCATGCTGCCCAATCTGGCGGATCAATGTCTTTCGGTAAGCATCGGGCATCCAGTCCTGTGGCTCGATAGCCGTTTCCTGGGCTATCCGTTGCTCAAAGCGTTCTTCTTGGGTCACGTCATCACCTTTACGATTCCAGTTTTCGTGAATTAATTAAAAACACGAATCACATTGTTTTATGAAAGTTATACAATGGTTAACTAAAATCACAAATTTTGTATGCTTGAACTGTGACAGATTTCGCACTCTATTTTGATAACTCATTATTTATCAGTACATTAATGTTTTTAGTAGTTGATATACAGATCACGCAGTTAACATTTCGTTAAAAGATCCCTTGCTTTTTATGATTCGCGATTTAACTATTAGCAACAGAAATGTGAAACATCTGGAGAGTAGCGATGCAGCAGTTAGCCAGTTTCTTATCCGGTACCTGGCAGTCTGGCCGGGGCCGTAGCCGTTTGATTCACCACGCTATTAGCGGCGAGGCGTTATGGGAAGTGACCAGTGAAGGTCTTGATATGGCGGTTGCCCGCCAGTTTGCCATTGAAAAAGGTGCCCCCGCCCTCCGCGCGATGACCTTTATCGAACGTGCGGCGATGCTTAAAGCGGTCGCTAAACATCTGCTGAGTGAAAAAGAGCGTTTCTATGCTCTTTCTGCGCAAACAGGCGCAACGCGGTCAGACAGTTGGGTTGATATTGAAGGTGGCATTGGGACGTTATTTACTTACGCCAGCCTCGGTAGCCGGGAGCTGCCTGACGATACGCTGTGGCCGGAAGATGAATTGATCCCCTTATCGAAAGAAGGTGGATTTGCCGCGCGCCATTTACTGACCTCAAAGTCAGGCGTGGCAGTGCATATTAACGCCTTTAACTTCCCCTGCTGGGGAATGCTGGAAAAGCTGGCACCAACGTGGCTGGGCGGAATGCCAGCCATCATCAAACCAGCTACCGCGACGGCCCAACTGACTCAGGCGATGGTGAAATCAATTGTCGATAGTGGTCTTGTTCCCGAAGGCGCAATTAGTCTGATCTGCGGTAGTGCTGGCGACTTGTTGGATCATCTGGACAGCCAGGATGTGGTGACTTTCACGGGGTCAGCGGCGACCGGACAGATGCTGCGAGTTCAGCCAAATATCGTCGCCAAATCTATCCCCTTCACTATGGAAGCTGATTCCCTGAACTGCTGCGTACTGGGCGAAGATGTCACCCCGGATCAACCGGAGTTTGCGCTGTTTATTCGTGAAGTTGTGCGTGAGATGACCACAAAAGCCGGGCAAAAATGTACGGCAATCCGGCGGATTATTGTGCCGCAGGCATTGGTTAATGCTGTCAGTGATGCTCTGGTTGCGCGATTACAGAAAGTCGTGGTCGGTGATCCTGCTCAGGAAGGCGTGAAAATGGGCGCACTGGTAAATGCTGAGCAGCGTGCCGATGTGCAGGAAAAAGTGAACATATTGCTGGCTGCAGGATGCGAGATTCGCCTCGGTGGTCAGGCGGATTTATCTGCTGCGGGTGCCTTCTTCCCGCCAACCTTATTGTACTGTCCGCAGCCGGATGAAACACCGGCGGTACATGCAACAGAAGCCTTTGGCCCTGTCGCAACACTGATGCCAGCACAAAACCAGCAACATGCTCTGCAACTGGCTTGTGCAGGCGGCGGTAGCCTTGCGGGAACGCTGGTGACGGCTGATCCGCAAATTGCGCGTCAGTTTATTGCCGACGCGGCACGTACGCATGGGCGAATTCAGATCCTCAATGAAGAATCGGCAAAAGAATCCACCGGGCATGGCTCCCCACTGCCACAACTGTTACATGGTGGGCCTGGTCGCGCAGGAGGCGGTGAAGAATTAGGTGGTTTACGAGCGGTGAAACATTACATGCAGCGAACCGCTGTTCAGGGTAGTCCGACGATGCTTGCCGCTATCAGTAAACAGTGGGTGCGCGGTGCGAAAGTCGAAGAAGATCGTATTCATCCGTTCCGCAAATATTTTGAGGAGCTACAACCAGGCGACAGCCTGCTGACTCCCCGCCGCACAATGACAGAGGCCGATATTGTTAACTTTGCTTGCCTCAGCGGCGATCATTTCTATGCGCATATGGATAAGATTGCTGCTGCCGAATCTATTTTCGGTGAGCGTGTGGTGCATGGGTATTTTGTGCTTTCTGCGGCTGCGGGTCTGTTTGTCGATGCCGGTGTCGGTCCGGTCATTGCTAATTATGGGCTGGAAAACTTGCGCTTTATCGAACCCGTAAAGCCAGGCGATACCATCCAGGTGCGTCTCACCTGTAAGCGCAAGACGCTGAAAAAACAGCGTAGCGCAGAAGAAAAACCAACAGGTGTGGTGGAATGGGCGGTAGAGGTATTCAATCAGCATCAAACCCCGGTGGCGCTGTATTCAATTCTGACGCTGGTGGCCAGGCAGCACGGTGATTTTGTCGATTAATCGGTGAATGAAGGGCAACGGCGAATAGTTGCCCTTTTATTACACTAAATTTTGTGACGTTGTCACATTATGCATGATGTGTACATCTATTTTCAGGGCATCCACTGTATGAAAAGCTGGCACACCTGCCAAACAACCTGGCAGGTGCAGGCAATCCCCTTTGCATCAGTACTGATAATGTGAACCTGACTAAACCGCCCACAGAGCGCGGTTGCTAACAAGAACACAACATCTGACGAGGTTAATAATGGGAAGCCCCTCTCTGTATTCTGCCCGTAAAACAACCCTGGCGTTGGCAGTCGCCTTAAGTTTCGCCTGGCAAGCGCCGGTATTTGCCCACGGTGGTGAAGCGCATATGGTGCCAATGGATAAAACGCTTAAAGAATTTGGTGCCGATGTGCAGTGGGACGACTACGCCCAGCTCTTTACCCTGATTAAAGATGGCGCGTACGTGAAAGTGAAGCCTGGTGCGCAAACAGCAATGGTCAGCCTCTGGCACTGCAAGTACCGGTAGTGATGAAAGACAATAAAGCCTGGGTTTCTGACACCTTTATTAACGATGTTTTCCAGTCCGGGCTGGATCAAACCTTTCAGGTAGAAAAGCGCCCTCACCCACTTAATGCGCTAACTGCGGACGAAATTAAACAGGCCGTTGAAATTGTTAAAGCTTCCGCGGACTTCAAACCCAATACCCGTTTTACTGAGATCTCCCTGCTACCGCCAGATAAAGAAGCTGTCTGGGCGTTTGCGCTGGAAAACAAACCGGTTGACCAGCCGCGCAAAGCCGACGTCATTATGCTCGACGGCAAACATATCATCGAAGCGGTGGTGGATCTGCAAAACAACAAACTGCTCTCCTGGCAACCCATTAAAGACGCCCACGGTATGGTGTTGCTGGATGATTTCGCCAGTGTGCAGAACATTATTAACAACAGTGAAGAATTTGCCGCTGCCGTGAAGAAACGCGGTATTACTGATGCGAAAAAAGTGATTACCACGCCGCTGACCGTAGGTTATTTCGATGGTAAAGATGGCCTGAAACAAGATGCCCGGTTGCTCAAAGTCATCAGCTATCTTGATGTCGGTGATGGCAACTACTGGGCACATCCCATCGAAAACCTGGTGGCGGTCGTTGATTTAGAACAGAAAAAAATCGTTAAGATTGAAGAAGGTCCGGTAGTTCCGGTGCCAATGACCGCACGCCCATTTGATAGCCGTGACCGCGTTGCTCCGGCAGTTAAGCCTATGCAAATCATTGAGCCTGAAGGTAAAAATTACACCATTACTGGCGATATGATTCACTGGCGGAACTGGGATTTTCACCTCAGCATGAACTCTCGCGTCGGGCCGATGATCTCCACCGTGACTTATAACGACAATGGCACCAAACGCAAAGTCATGTACGAAGGTTCTCTCGGCGGCATGATTGTGCCTTACGGTGATCCTGATATTGGCTGGTACTTTAAAGCGTATCTGGACTCTGGTGACTACGGTATGGGCACGCTAACCTCACCAATTGCTCGTGGTAAAGATGCCCCGTCTAACGCAGTGCTCCTTAATGAAACCATCGCCGACTACACTGGCGTGCCGATGGAGATCCCTCGCGCTATCGCGGTATTTGAACGTTATGCCGGGCCGGAGTATAAGCATCAGGAAATGGGCCAGCCCAACGTCAGTACCGAACGCCGGGAGTTAGTGGTGCGCTGGATCAGTACAGTGGGTAACTATGACTACATTTTTGACTGGATCTTCCATGAAAACGGCACTATTGGCATTGATGCCGGTGCTACGGGCATCGAAGCGGTGAAAGGTGTTAAAGCGAAAACCATGCACGATGAGACGGCGAAAGATGACACGCGCTACGGCACGCTTATCGATCACAATATCGTGGGTACTACACACCAACATATTTATAATTTCCGCCTCGATCTGGATGTAGATGGCGAGAATAACAGCCTGGTGGCGATGGACCCAGTGGTAAAACCGAATACTGCCGGTGGCCCACGCACCAGTACCATGCAAGTTAATCAGTACAACATCGGCAATGAACAGGATGCCGCGCAGAAGTTTGATCCGGGCACGATTCGTCTGTTGAGTAACCCGAACAAAGAGAACCGCATGGGCAATCCAGTTTCCTATCAAATTATTCCTTATGCAGGTGGTACTCACCCGGTAGCAAAAGGTGCCCAGTTCGCGCCGGACGAGTGGATCTATCATCGTTTAAGCTTTATGGACAAGCAGCTTTGGGTAACGCGTTATCATCCTGGCGAGCGTTTCCCGGAAGGCAAATATCCGAACCGTTCTACTCATGACACCGGTCTTGGACAATACAGTAAAGATAACGAGTCGCTGGACAACACCGACGCCGTTGTCTGGATGACCACCGGCACCACACATGTGGCCCGCGCCGAAGAGTGGCCGATTATGCCGACCGAATGGGTACATACTCTGCTTAAACCATGGAACTTCTTTGACGAAACGCCAACGCTAGGGGCGCTGAAGAAAGATAAGTGATTGTTTCAGAAAAAAAACGGCACCAGGTGCCGTTTTTTACTTATGAGCGAACCAGATTAATACCGTACACACACCGACTTAGTTTCACACCAACCGTCCAGCCAGTCGGGGCCAAAATCACGGCCCGTTCCTGACTGCTTCATCCCACCAAACGGTAAGTTAGCGTCAATTAAGGTATGGCTGTTTACCCACACCGTCCCTGCCTGTAAGCGATCGCTATATTCCAGAGCCTGGGAGAGATTTTGCGTCCAGACACTGGCAGTTAAGCCATATTCCGTGTCGTTTGCCAGTTGTAACGCCTCTTCTCCATCCGCTACTCGCACCAGGTTTACCACCGGACCAAACACCTCTTCACGAGTTAAGCGCAATTTAGCATCGGGATTTACCACCAGCGTTGGCGCAACATAATACCCCTCTCCGGCTGGTCCATTCGACCCGCGAATCAGCTCTGCTTGCTGTGCCTGCGCATCGTCGAGGAATGAACACACTTTGTCGCAGTGCGCACGAGAAACCAAAGGGTTAATCTGTGCAACAGGTGACATCCCCGGTCCCACTTGCAACGATTTTACCGCCTGCTCAAATCCACTAACCAGCGTGTCAAACAACGGCGCTTCAATATAAATTCGCGAACTGGCGGCGCATACTTGCCCTTGATTCAGGAAGCTTCCGGTCATCAAGCCTTCAATAACCCATTGCGGATCAGCATCTTTTAATACAATTGCCGGGTTTTTACCGCCCAGTTCCAGCGTTACACGCGTTAAGTGATCAGCAGCAGTTCTGGCAATACCTTTTCCCGTCGCGGTTGAACCGGTAAAACTGATTTTCGCAACATGAGGATGTGACGTCAGGGCCGCGCCGCATACAGCACCTGACCCGGTGACGACATTAAAAACGCCATCAGGGATACCAGCCTCGCTGGCCAGTTCCGCCACGCGCAACATCGTCAGTGGCGTGGTTTCCGAAGGCTTAATCACGATTGAACAGCCTGCTGCCAGTGCTGGCATCACCTTCCACATACCAATCATCAACGGAAAGTTCCATGGCACAATTCCCGCCACTACGCCAACCGGCTCTTTACGCGTCCAGGCCTGATAACGCGCCCCCTGGGGTAAGGGAATCGACAAGTCCAGCGTTTTACCCGCGATTTTGGTCGTTAACCCGGCGGTATAACGCATCCAGTTCAGCGTACAGCCCACTTCAAAAGCACGGGAAATGGCAATTGACTTGCCTTGCTCCAGGGTTTCCAGTTGCGCCAGCTCCTCACTGTGCTGTTCCACCAGATCGGCAAAACGTAGCAGAATACGTTCACGCTCTGCGGGTAATCGCCCGGCCCAGCGACGCGAGACAAAGGCCCGCCAGGCAGACATGACTGCGTTATCTACATCCGCTTCGTTGGCATCAGCAGTAGACGCAATTTCTTGCCCGGTGGCCGGATCAAAGATCGCCAACCGTTTTTCACTTTGTGCGGGGCCAGGACGACCATCAATATAAAGACCGTGTTGACGATCGAGAAACTGTTGGACCTGGCTTAATACTGCTACATGCGGCTCTGTCATCACTTTTCCTTATTATTTACCCAGTGTGATTTCAGTGTACGCAGCGACAAGAAAAGTCACTTTTTTCGCTGTGACATTCGCTTTGTCAGCTGTGACAAGCTCCGCAAATCGTGACAATAACCGCTTATGTCTCTATGCCTGACAAGACTTATTTCCTATAGTCAGGCTCATTAGCTTCGTTTATTGCAACACAAATGCAACAATAAAAATACATTTCACAGAGCGAAAACGTGCCATGAACCCCGCAATGGATAATGAGTTTCAGCAATGGCTTTCCCAAATCAATCAGGTATGCGGAAATTTTACCGGACGCCTGCTGACTGAGCGTTACACGGGTGTACTGGACACGCATTTTGCCAAAGGACTAAAGCTGAGTACCGTGACAACCAGCGGGGTGAATTTATCCCGCACCTGGCAGGAGGTAAAAGGCAGCGACGATGCCTGGTTTTACACCGTTTTTCAGCTTAGTGGTCAGGCAATAATGGAGCAGGATGAGCGTCAGGTGCAGATTGGCGCTGGCGATATTACGTTACTCGATGCCTCACGCCCCTGTTCGCTTTACTGGCAGGAGTCTTCTAAACAGATTTCATTACTTTTGCCACGCACTCTGCTGGAACAATATTTTCCCCATCAAAAACCTGTCTGCGCAGAAAGACTGGACGCTGACTTACCCATGGTGCAACTCAGTCATCGCCTGTTACAGGAGAGCATGAATAATCCGGCACTTTCTGAAACAGAAAGTGAAGCTGCGCTACAGGCGATGGTGTGTCTGCTGCGCCCGGTACTTCATCAGCGGGAATCTGTTCAACCTCGTCGTGAACGTCAGTTTCAAAAAGTGGTTACGTTGATAGACGATAATATTCGCGAAGAGATATTACGCCCGGAGTGGATAGCCGGAGAGACAGGTATGTCAGTACGTAGTTTGTACCGAATGTTTGCCGATAAAGGTTTGGTGGTCGCGCAATATATTCGTAACCGTCGTCTCGATTTTTGTGCAGATGCGATTCGCCATGCCGCAGATGATGAAAAACTGGCAGGCATCGGCTTTCATTGGGGATTTTCTGACCAGAGTCATTTTTCAACGGTATTTAAGCAACGCTTTGGGATGACGCCAGGCGAGTATCGACGTAAATTCCGCTAACTAATTGGCGTTGTGTGTACTGCAACGCCAATTAGTTAAAACAGATATTTGACTATGCATTTTTCAGGGCGAAAGGCAATTTGACAGGAGTTTTTGAATATTCACCTTGTTTCAGGAAAATAGATCAATCGCTTTCTCCTGTAGCGTTATCCCGATATTGCGGTTTTGCTATTAAAATTTTCGCACCCATTTACCGTTTATCCCTTGTACATATTCCCCCGGTTTGGCCCGAGCTACGAGCTTTTGCCCGGCGAGTTTCGCGATATCATCTACAGACACATTATTTTGCTTTGCCAGTTGTTGGTAACTCGCTTTACGTTCGGCATTAATGTCGGTTACTAATTTCTCTGTTTCAGCATCCGTTTTCAGCGCAACCAGATAACCATAAAATGTTTCACCTACCCGCCCCTGAGTTCTGGCTTCATCCAGAGTCAATGCCATTACATTGCTGCTTACCAGCCCAACAAGAAACGCACAAAGAAGTAATGTTTTCTTCATCATCGCCTCAGAAAAGATCGCTACGAGTTTCAAGCAGCTCTTCGACATCTTTGTCTGCCTTGATGATGATCTCATGCTCAATTTTAACGTTCATATTGATAGTGATCGGTTCCTTGGGCGCAGCGACTTCAATACGCGGCGTACAGGCAGCCAGCATAAAAGATGACGTCAACGCAGCCAGTAAAATTTTCATTGTTTTTCCTCACACTCTTTTCCTTGCGGACAGTCATTTCCCGGCAGACGTGCGTTCTGCTCCAACCATGCCTGGAGATTATCGCCAAAGCGTAAACTGCGCCACAGCGTAAAAATATTCTCTTCATGATAGTAATTAAGGTTTACCGTACCGCTTTTACCATCAACGCGACTGGTACCTGTAATGTTGGCCTGCATGGTTAATAAACCGAGATTATCTAAGTTAATTTTTGTCGATGACCGGCTAATTTCCATATAGCGCAACCAGTTAATTGCTGAACCCGCAGTCATATTGTCTTTCACCACCGCATCTGCGGTGTCTTTATCCAGCCGCAAGGTCATTGGCCCGCTATTTGCCAGCCAACCATCTTTCACTATCCATTTTTCGTTGTTTAGCCATAACGGCAATGCACCACTAAATGCCCCGGACATGGCGAATTGTTTCGGATTGACGGCGCTAACCAGTTCGCTGGATGAGAGATTATTCAGCCGCAACAGCGCCGGGTCATGTTGCGGCATACGTAATTGTTTCATCAGTACGTTACCGCCTAACACATCGACGCTAACATCAGTCAACAGCAAGGGTTCTTCTTCAGTCCACGGATAACGCCCTTGCAAATCAGCCGTAATATTTTTCGCTGTCACCAGATTAATCACTTCGGCAATTCGCAACGTAACGGGGCCGCGAGTCCCCAGATGCCAGGCTCCATCGGCAAAACGGAAAGGCAGGACAAAATCGACACCGTTAACCTGATTATCTGGCATCCAGGCACTACCGCCTTTCAACACGCCGTGTCCTCCCGCGCGGAATCCTTGTTCAGGCGCAGCAGAAAATGCAACCTGAGCATACAGTTCACCATCGCGTAAGTTCATCTTCCAGTCGGGTGGCACCAGCGGCTGGAATACAGTCAGTGATTGTTTAGGCCACCAGGCGTTACCGCGCAGACGAATACCGTCCCAGCGACCATTTACCCGAACCGGGCCAATCTCACCAGCATGTAAATCGCCTTTAAAGAGGAAATACGTCGGATCGCGCCCATCGACGCTAAATTTTAAGGTTGATGGCGGTAACACACTGCCGCCAGTGAACAGCGTTTGCCCGGCGTCCAGTGACAGCGCGCCGCTGAAGGAGGGATGCTGTGCGTCACGTCCCCAGACGACGGGCTTGTCGAGAATTAATCGCGGCTTTTCTACCGTCATCGTACCGTATTGTAACTGGTCGAAACCGGTGGAGAGGTCGGTCAGCGTAATCGTGCTGTCATGCCATTCACCTTTTCCTGCGACATCCCAGGTGGCATTCATCGGTGTAAAACTGCCTTTTCCCCAGTAGCGCCACTGCCAGCGGCCCGCGTCAGGGAGAAAATCATTCGCCAGCCCATCCATATGCAGCACGAAATCGCCCAGTTCATTTTCATGCGCCTGCAAAATGGCCTGCAAACGTCCGTCAACACCACGTTGGGTGACTTTTACACCCGCTAAAGGCCAGCGGATTTCATCGATGTCCAGCGAATCGATGACTCTTCCCTTCGAACGTAATAACGCGCCTGGCTCAAAGGCCAACGTTGGGTCAGTCAGACTTCCGCTTAGCTGCGCAGGTAAACGGGCATATAAAATGAGGTCCGCCTGTTTCGCTTCACCGGTCAGTTGCAGAGGCAGCTGACTGTTATCCATGCTTAATTTTCCTGGGCCAAAATTTAGCACCGCGTTGCCTTTACCCGCTTGCCCCTGGGTCAGCACACTCAGTCGTCCGCTGATCAGAGCGTTCTCAAGCCCTGCCTGCCAGTTGTCGACTTTGACACCCAGTCGGCCACTCAAAGGAAAACCTGCATACGGCCAACTCCAGCGACCATCGCTTACGGTCAATTGTTGACGAGTAATTTGCCACGGCAAATCGAGCAACGGATCGCCGTTATCCCGTGCCAGCACAATCAATTGCCCGCTATTTTCCTGCCAGTCCAGCTCTGCATCCACCAGTGACGGTTCCTGCGGCAAGTTTAACGTCGCAGTAGCATGCCCACTTACAGGAAGTCCATCCGGCACGAGCGGCATAGTAAATTCCCCCACCAGTTTAACCGGCGGCTGATTTTCAAACGCGACGACATCCAGTTCGCTGACTGTAAGTTGTTGCCCTTTCAGCTGGCCTTGAAATTTAACTTTTTCGCCCTGATAACGCAGTTGCTGGATATCAGAGGTTAATGCGAGAGAGAGTTTTCCCTGCCATTCCTGCCAGGGAGAAAAAATCAGTTTATCGATATTGATCCAGGTGTTAGGCAGCATGGACTGCCACTGCGCGAGGGTTTTTGGAGCAGCTGGCGATTGCTCCGTCTGCGGCAATTTCGCCAGACAAGCAGAATCAAGTTCTACCGTGCCGACGTTCAATAACCAGCGGCTGGGATGTGAAAGGCTGGCGTTGGTGATATGCGCAAGCTGACAATCTCCCACCAGATAACGGAGATCGGGAATGATTAAACCTTTACGCGTAATGCGTGGGCTTTCATCTAATGCAATACGTGTCCCGAGCGGTAGCCAGATGCCCGCCAGCGTGGGAACCCACAGCCCGAGCGTCATCAGCAGCGTCAACGGCACAAGAATAATCAGTAATAACAGCGCGAGAACGGCTTTATATTTACCCAGCATGGGTAGTTAATATCCTGATTTAGCGAAAAATTAAGCATTCAATACGGGTATTGTGGCATGTTTAACCGTTCAGTTGAAGGTTGCGCCTACACTAAGCATAGTTGTTGATGAATTTTTCAATATCGCCATAGCTTTCAATTATATTTGAAATTTTGTAAAATATTTTTAGTAGCTTAAATGTGATTCAACATCACTGGAGAAAGTCTTATGAAACTCGCCGTTTATAGCACAAAACAGTACGACAAGAAGTACCTGCAACAGGTGAACGAGTCCTTTGGCTTTGAGCTGGAATTTTTTGACTTTCTGCTGACGGAAAAAACCGCTAAAACTGCCAATGGCTGCGAAGCGGTATGTATTTTCGTAAACGATGACGGCAGCCGCCCGGTGCTGGAAGAGCTGAAAAAGCACGGCGTTAAATATATCGCCCTGCGCTGTGCCGGTTTCAATAACGTCGACCTTGACGCGGCAAAAGAACTGGGGCTGAAAGTAGTCCGTGTTCCAGCCTATGATCCAGAGGCCGTTGCTGAACACGCCATCGGTATGATGATGACGCTGAACCGCCGTATTCACCGCGCGTATCAGCGTACCCGTGACGCTAACTTCTCTCTGGAAGGTCTGACCGGCTTTACTATGTATGGCAAAACGGCAGGCGTTATCGGTACCGGTAAAATCGGTGTGGCGATGCTGCGCATTCTGAAAGGTTTTGGTATGCGTCTGCTGGCGTTCGATCCGTATCCAAGTGCAGCGGCGCTGGAACTCGGTGTGGAGTATGTCGATCTGCCAACCCTGTTCTCTGAATCAGACGTTATCTCTCTGCACTGCCCGCTGACACCGGAAAACTACCATCTGTTGAACGAAGCCGCCTTCGATCAGATGAAAAATGGCGTGATGATCGTCAATACCAGTCGCGGTGCATTGATTGATTCTCAGGCAGCAATTGAAGCGCTGAAAAATCAGAAAATTGGTTCGTTGGGTATGGACGTGTATGAGAACGAACGCGATCTATTCTTTGAAGATAAATCCAACGACGTAATTCAGGATGACGTATTCCGTCGCCTGTCTGCCTGCCACAACGTGCTATTTACCGGGCACCAGGCATTCCTGACAGCAGAAGCTCTGACCAGTATTTCTCAGACTACGCTGCAAAACTTAAGCAATCTGGAAAAAGGCGAAACCTGCCCGAACGAACTGGTTTAATCTTGCCGCTCCCCTGCATTCCAGGGGAGCTGATTCAGATAATCCCCAATGACCTTTCATCCTCTATTCTTAAAATAGCCCTGAGTCAGAAACTGTAATTGAGAACCACAATGAAGAAAGTAGCCGCGCTCGTTGCGCTAAGCCTGCTGATGGCGGGATGTGTAAGTAATGACAAAATTGCTGTAACGCCAGAACAGTTACAGCATCATCGTTTTGTGCTGGAAAGCGTAAACGGTAAGCCCGTGACCAACGATAAAAATCCGCCAGAAATCAGCTTTGGTGAAAAAATGATGATTTCCGGCAGCATGTGTAACCGCTTTAGCGGTGAAGGCAAACTGTCTAATGGTGAACTGACAGCCAAAGGGCTGGCAATGACCCGTATGATGTGCGCTAACCCGCAGCTTAATGAACTCGATAACACCATTAGCGAAATGCTGAAAGAAGGTGCACAAGTGGATCTGACCGCGAACCAGTTAACGCTGGCGACCGCGAAACAGACATTAACTTATAAGCTGGCGGATTTAATGAATTAATAGCTGCCACAGCTCCCGGCGGCAAGTGACTGTTCACTACAGCGTTTGCCGTTGGGTAATGCACACATCCCAATCGCCGTACCATCCAGTTGACGGGCAACAGAAAGCGAACCGCCGATCATTGCACAATTTGCTTCTCCACTACTGGACATCGACGCTTTTAAACCTGGCGCTACGTGCGCCGCAGTCGCCTGCTGAACAGGTTCACTACTACACGCCGACAACAATAAAGCGGCACACCCTACCCAAAACGCTGCTCGCATCTTTTCTTCCTCTGATCTTCAAGCCAAACGACACCGCCATAAATAATAGGCAGCACAGAGGGCGACGTCGAGAGCTGTCCTGCGCGTTGCCCCGCATTTTTACTTTTTTATGGCTATTTTTTTGCCCTCTGTTTGATCAAAACATTCATTACGCTGATGTGGGGGACACAAAAGCGAAAATGCAGAAGAAAGCCATTTGCTAAAATTGAAGGATTACTACTGGGCGCGCAGCAATTTCGTGCGCCCCTCATTTGCGCAATGTAAGGGTGTCATATGATTACTATTGACGGTAATGGCGCGGTTGCTTCGGTGGCGTTTCGCACCAGTGAAGTTATCGCCATCTACCCTATTACCCCCAGTTCCACGATGGCAGAACAGGCTGATGCCTGGGCCGGAAACGGCTTAAAGAACGTTTGGGGAGACACACCACGCGTAGTTGAAATGCAGTCGGAAGCGGGTGCTATCGCTACCGTGCATGGCGCTTTGCAGACGGGTGCCCTTTCAACATCGTTTACGTCATCGCAGGGTTTGCTGCTGATGATCCCGACGCTGTACAAACTGGCAGGCGAACTGACGCCATTTGTCCTGCATGTAGCGGCACGTACCGTTGCCACACATGCACTTTCTATTTTTGGCGATCATTCCGACGTTATGGCGGTGCGCCAGACGGGTTGCGCGATGTTGTGTGCGGCTAACGTCCAGGAAGCGCAAGATTTTGCTCTCATTTCGCACATCGCAACGCTGAAGAGCCGCGTGCCATTTATTCATTTCTTTGATGGTTTCCGCACGTCCCACGAAATCAATAAAATTGTCCCGCTGGCCGATGACACTATTCTTGATCTCATGCCGCAGGCCGAAATTGATGCTCATCGCGCCCGGGCGCTCAACCCGGAACATCCGGTGATCCGCGGTACGTCCGCCAATCCTGACACTTATTTCCAGTCTCGCGAAGCCACCAACCCATGGTACGACGCGGTCTATGACCATGTTGAACAGGCGATGAATGATTTCTCTGCCGCGACAGGTCGTCAGTATCAGCCGTTTGAATATTACGGGCATCCGCAAGCGGAACGGGTGATTATCCTGATGGGCTCTGCCATTGGCACCTGTGAAGAAGTGGTTGATGAATTGCTAACCCGTGGCGAAAAAGTTGGCGTGCTGAAAGTTCGCCTGTACCGTCCCTTCTCCGCCAAACACTTGCTGCAAGCTCTGCCGGGATCCGTACGCAGCGTGGCGGTACTGGACAGAACCAAAGAACCCGGTGCCCAGGCAGAACCGCTCTATCTGGATGTAATGACCGCACTGGCAGAAGCCTTTAATAATGGCGAGCGCGAAACTCTGCCCCGTGTCATTGGTGGGCGCTATGGTCTTTCATCCAAAGAATTTGGCCCGGACTGTGTACTGGCGGTATTTGCCGAGCTCAACGCGGCTAAACCGAAAGCGCGCTTTACGGTTGGTATTTACGATGATGTGACCAATCTGTCACTGCCGTTGCCGGAAAACACCCTGCCAAACTCGGCGAAACTGGAAGCCTTGTTTTATGGCCTTGGTAGTGATGGCAGCGTTTCCGCGACCAAAAACAATATCAAGATTATCGGTAATTCCACGCCGTGGTACGCACAGGGCTATTTTGTTTACGACTCCAAAAAGGCGGGCGGCCTGACGGTTTCTCACCTTCGCGTGAGCGAACAGCCGATTCGTTCCGCTTATCTCATTTCCCAGGCTGATTTTGTTGGCTGCCACCAGTTGCAGTTTATCGATAAATATCAGATGGCTGAGCGTTTAAAACCTGGCGGCATTTTCCTGCTCAACACGCCGTACAGCGCAGATGAAGTGTGGTCGCGCTTGCCGCAGGAAGTTCAGGCCGTGCTAAATCAGAAAAAAGCGCGCTTCTATGTGATTAACGCGGCGAAAATCGCCCGCGAATGTGGCCTGGCGGCCCGTATTAATACCGTCATGCAGATGGCTTTTTTCCATCTGACGCAAATTCTGCCTGGCGATAGCGCCCTCGCAGAATTGCAGGGTGCGATTGCCAAAAGTTACAGTAGCAAAGGCCAGGATCTGGTGGAACGCAACTGGCAGGCTCTGGCGCTGGCGCGTGAATCCGTAGAAGAAGTTCCGTTGCAACCGGTAAATCCGCACAGCGCCAATCGACCGCCAGTGGTTTCCGATGCCGCCCCTGATTTCGTGAAAACCGTAACCGCAGCGATGCTCGCAGGGCTTGGTGATGCCCTCCCCGTTTCGGCGCTGCCGCCAGACGGCACCTGGCCGATGGGCACCACTCGCTGGGAAAAACGCAATATCGCCGAAGAGATCCCCATCTGGAAAGAGGAACTCTGTACCCAATGTAACCACTGCGTTGCCGCTTGCCCACACTCAGCTATTCGCGCAAAAGTGGTGCCGCCTGAAGCGATGGAAAACGCCCCTGCCAGCCTGCATTCGCTGGATGTGAAATCGCGTGATATGCGCGGGCAGAAATATGTCTTGCAGGTGGCACCGGAAGATTGCACCGGTTGTAACCTGTGCGTCGAAGTTTGCCCGGCGAAAGACCGTCAGAATCCAGAGATTAAAGCCATCAATATGATGTCTCGCCTGGAACATGTCGAAGAAGAGAAAATCAATTACGATTTCTTCCTCAACCTGCCAGAAATCGACCGTAGCAAACTGGAACGTATTGATATTCGTACATCGCAGCTGATTACACCGCTGTTTGAATATTCAGGTGCTTGCTCCGGTTGTGGCGAGACGCCGTATATTAAATTACTGACTCAGCTCTATGGCGACCGGATGTTGATCGCTAACGCCACTGGCTGTTCTTCAATTTATGGCGGTAACCTGCCCTCTACACCGTATACCACCGATGCCAACGGTCGTGGGCCGGCATGGGCGAACTCTCTATTTGAAGATAATGCCGAATTTGGCCTTGGTTTCCGCCTGACGGTCGATCAACACCGTGTCCGCGTGCTGCGTCTGCTGGATCAATTTGCCGATAAAATCCCGGCGGAATTACTGACGGCGTTGAAATCAGACGCCACGCCAGAGGTTCGTCGTGAACAGGTTGCAGCTTTACGCCAGCAACTCAACGATGTTGCCGAAGCACATGAACTGCTGCGTGACGCAGATGCACTGGTGGAAAAATCAATCTGGCTGATTGGTGGCGACGGCTGGGCTTACGATATCGGCTTTGGCGGTCTGGATCATGTATTGAGTTTGACGGAAAACGTCAACATTCTGGTGCTGGATACGCAATGCTATTCCAACACCGGTGGTCAGGCGTCGAAAGCGACACCGCTGGGTGCAGTAACTAAGTTCGGCGAGCACGGCAAACGTAAAGCGCGTAAAGATCTTGGCGTCAGTATGATGATGTACGGTCATGTTTATGTGGCGCAGATTTCTCTCGGCGCGCAGCTGAACCAGACGGTGAAAGCGATTCAGGAAGCGGAAGCGTATCCGGGGCCATCGCTGATCATTGCTTATAGCCCGTGTGAAGAGCATGGTTACGATCTGGCACTCAGCCACGACCAGATGCGCCAACTCACAGCTACCGGCTTCTGGCCGCTATATCGCTTTGATCCGCGTCGTGCCGATGAAGGCAAACTGCCGCTGGCCTTGGATTCACGCCCGCCGTCAGAAGCACTGGAAGAAACGTTACTTCACGAGCAACGTTTCCGTCGGCTGAATTCGCAGCAGCCAGAAGTGGCAGAACAGTTATGGAAAGATGCTGCAGCTGATTTGCAAAAACGCTATGACTTCCTGGCACAAATGGCCGGAAAAGCGGAAAAAAGCAACACCGATTAAATGCTCTGGATAAGGATTATCCAATTCTAAAAAAAAAGCCCGGACGACTGTTCGGGCTTGTCTTTTTATATGTTGGAAAATCAGTGGCAATGCAATGGCCCAACAGAAAATAAAATCTGTGACAATAAAGGCATATAACCCGCGCAGAATAACGTATAGCAAATTAAAAGTATAATTTTTATTTTGTATGTATTATCTTCGATACATTCACCAGACTTATTATCATTTCAGAGGAATTATTTGATTAAGGTTTTACTTAAGGCGTAACAAATGATATTTATCGGCTAACTGAACTTCTCCTTTAGGATGTTTTCACTCCCCGAAATGGGGATAAAAGGCAAATAAAATAACTAAAGGATTTATTCAATGAAAAGCAAAGTACTGGCACTTTTAATTCCTGCCCTGCTCGCCGCAGGTGCTGCACATGCAGCCGAAGTTTATAATAAAGACGGCAACAAATTAGATCTGTATGGCAAAGTTGATGGCCTGCATTATTTTTCTGATAATTCAGCGAAAGATGGCGACCAGAGCTATGCGCGTCTGGGTTTTAAAGGCGAAACCCAAATTAACGATCAACTCACTGGCTACGGTCAATGGGAATACAATATTCAGGCAAACAACACTGAATCTTCAAAAAACCAGTCATGGACCCGTCTGGCATTTGCCGGGCTGAAATTTGCAGATTACGGTTCTTTCGATTACGGACGTAATTATTGCGTAATGTACGACATCGAAGGCTGGACCGATATGCTGCCTGAATTTGGCGGTGACTCTTATACCAATGCAGACAACTTTATGACTGGTCGAGCCAATGGCGTCGCGACTTATCGTAATACTGATTTCTTCGGTCTGGTAAATGGTCTGAACTTCGCGGTGCAGTATCAAGGTAACAACGAAGGAGCCAGTAATGGTCAGGAAGGCACCAACAACGGACGTGATGTTCGCCATGAAAACGGTGACGGCTGGGGTCTTTCCACAACATATGATTTAGGCATGGGCTTTAGCGCTGGTGCGGCATACACCTCTTCTGACCGCACCAATGACCAGGTTAACCATACTGCGGCGGGTGGTGATAAAGCAGACGCGTGGACTGCTGGGCTAAAATACGATGCTAACAATATTTACCTGGCAACCATGTATTCAGAAACGCGTAATATGACCCCGTTTGGCGACAGCGATTATGCTGTTGCAAACAAAACCCAGAACTTTGAAGTCACTGCACAGTACCAGTTTGATTTTGGTCTGCGTCCGGCAGTCTCTTTCCTGATGTCTAAAGGCCGTGACCTGCACGCTGCCGGTGGTGCAGACAACCCGGCAGGTGTTGATGATAAAGATCTGGTTAAATACGCCGATGTTGGCGCGACTTACTATTTCAATAAAAACATGTCCACTTATGTTGACTATAAAATCAACCTGTTGGATGAAGATGACAGTTTCTACGCTGCCAATGGCATCTCTACCGATGATATTGTCGCTTTAGGTCTGGTTTATCAGTTCTAAATCCTCCTGCCCGCTGTTATGGCGGGCTTTTTCTGCTTATTCTTCCTCCTTTGATCTAAATTAAAAATGTGAACTCCGTCATTACACAAAAAGTGTCATCTGGCGTTACACTTTATGCGGATACTAAAACAGGAGGTTTTATGAACAGAACGATTCTTGTCCCTATCGATATTTCCGATTCAGAATTAACTCAACGCGTGATTAGCCACGTTGAGGCAGAGGCAAAGATTGATGATGCAGAGGTTCATTTCCTGACGGTAATACCTTCACTGCCCTACTATGCCTCTCTGGGTTTAGCGTATTCCGCAGAATTACCGGCAATGGATGACCTGAAAGCGGAAGCCAAATCGCAACTGGAAGAGATCATTAAAAAATTTAAACTGCCAACCGACAGAGTGCATGTCCATGTTGAGGAAGGCTCGCCCAAAGACCGCATTCTGGAAATGGCGAAGAAGATCCCCGCTCATATGATCATCATTGCTTCCCATCGACCGGATATCACCACTTATCTGCTCGGTTCCAACGCCGCAGCTGTAGTGCGTCACGCAGAGTGCTCCGTGCTGGTTGTGCGCTGACACTAACGCCCGCACATTGCTGCGGGCTTTTTGATTCATTTCGCAAATGTGCTGACATTTTCCCCTCTAATCCGTACCATACACGCCACAGTTTTTATATCAGATTTCTTATGCTGGGCGTTCCGGCATGACGCATACTCTTCTGATGCCATATAACGAATTGAGTCGCTTTTAAATGTCGCAAAATCAAGAAATTAGTAAGAAAGAACAATACAACCTGAACAAATTACAAAAACGTCTGCGTCGTAACGTGGGCGAAGCCATTGCTGACTTCAATATGATTGAAGAAGGCGATCGCATCATGGTTTGCCTCTCCGGGGGTAAAGACAGCTATACCATGCTGGAGATTCTGCGCAATTTGCAGCAAAGCGCGCCAATCAATTTTTCGCTGGTGGCTGTTAACCTCGATCAAAAGCAACCGGGCTTCCCGGAACACGTTCTGCCCGAGTATCTTGAAAAGCTGGGCGTTGAGTACAAGATTGTTGAAGAGAATACTTACGGTATCGTGAAAGAGAAGATTCCAGAGGGCAAAACCACTTGCTCACTGTGTTCTCGCCTTCGTCGCGGTATCCTTTATCGTACCGCAACGGAACTGGGGGCGACGAAGATCGCGTTGGGTCACCATCGTGACGATATCCTGCAAACGTTGTTCTTAAATATGTTCTACGGCGGCAAGATGAAAGGTATGCCTCCGAAACTGATGAGCGATGATGGCAAACATATCGTTATTCGTCCGCTGGCCTACTGCCGCGAGAAAGATATTCAGCGATTTGCCGATGCAAAAGCGTTCCCGATTATTCCGTGCAACCTGTGCGGTTCACAGCCTAACCTGCAACGTCAGGTGATTGCTGACATGTTGCGTGACTGGGATAAACGTTATCCAGGGCGTATCGAGACGATGTTCAGCGCGATGCAGAATGTGGTGCCGTCGCATCTGTGCGATACCAACCTGTTCGATTTCAAAGGCATTACCCACGGTTCTGAAGTGGTTAACGGGGGTGATCTGGCGTTTGATCGCGAAGAGATCCCACTACAACCGGCGGGCTGGCAGCCAGAAGAAGATGAAAATCAGTTGGATGAGTTACGGCTGAATGTGGTTGAAGTGAAATAACCAGGATAGCGCCCGATGCGCAAGCGTATCGGGCTACTCTTATGGAGGCCGG
>OGQQ01001178.1_pt1 | contig 21617 bp, 23 predicted proteins | sample 1553281 | NCBI WGS metagenome assembly OGQQ01 (sample SAMEA2579937, study PRJEB22360) | human gut metagenome | biome: human gut; feature: human-associated habitat; material: faeces | place: Denmark | collected 2008/2010 | reverse complement strand
GCAGGGAATACCCGAAACCCGCTGGTCCCATTTGGGAGTCAGGACTGTGAAGCAGTCACCCCACCCACATAAGCAGTCTTAGCTCCGCAAGGAGCGGGACTGGAGCATCGAAGATGCGACGAGTGCGCATGTAGGTGGGGTTGCTGTGAATAGTAACAGCAACTTAGCCATTCGTCAACTGCTATAACTGAACTGTCACATCATTTTCTGTAGTGAGTGTCAGGCTTTTCCCACAGAACCGAATAATTCCATTTTCTCTTTTACTGTAGCTATGATTGCTTCTGCGCCCGGCTTCAGTAATTTTCTCGGGTCAAATCCTTTGCCTTCCTGGTCCTTGCCTGCTTCAATATATTCTCTTGTCGCTGCCGCGAAGGAAAGCTGGCACTCTGTATTTACATTAATCTTTGCCACGCCAAGTCCGATGGCTTTCTTAATCATATCTTCCGGGATACCTGTACCGCCGTGGAGTACGAGCGGCATGTCTCCTGTGAGCTGCTGGATGGCATCCAGAGTCTCGAAGCTTAAGCCCTCCCAGTTCGCCGGATATTTTCCGTGGATATTGCCGATGCCTGCTGCCAGGAAATCAATTCCCAAATCCGCAATCATCTTGCACTCCTGCGGGTCCGCACACTCGCCCTTTCCGATAACGCCGTCTTCCTCACCGCCGATGGAGCCAACTTCCGCCTCGATGGACATGTTGTTCTCATGTGCAATCTTAACGAGTTCTTTTGTCTTCTCTACATTCTCCTCAATCGGATAGTGGGAGCCGTCGAACATGATAGAAGAGAATCCTGCTTCTACACATTTCATACATCCGTCATAGCTGCCGTGGTCTAAGTGGAGCGCTACCGGAACTGTGATATTCATCTCTTCCAGCATACCATTTACCATTCCCACAACTGTCTTGTAACCTGTCATATATTTTCCAGCTCCTTCGGATACTCCGAGGATAACCGGTGAATTGCACTCCTGTGCTGCTGTCAGGATTGACTTTGTCCACTCCAGGTTGTTGATGTTAAACTGTCCTACCGCATAATGTCCTGCTTTTGCTTTCTGAAGCATTTCTGTTGCTGATACTAACATATTCTCTTCCTCCAATTCTGTCACTGCCCCGTATCACCGGAACAGATTAAAGTTTTAAACCTTTTTTTATTATATCCCATCATCTCCAAAAACACAATCCATATTTCTCCCTTGAATCCTCTTATATCCACGCAATTTTCCACTTGTTTCCGACAAAAAGGTGTACTAAAATAGCAGTATATTCCTGAAATCCGCAGGAATCCGGTGTACTTAGAAAAAGCGCTTATTTTCTCTGTGCACAACGATGACACGATTTTTGTATTTTTTGAGACAGTTTTCATAGTTTAACTACAAGGGGAATTTTAATGAAAGAAAACACAAAGTCACTGATTGCAGATACCTTTTCCCAAATGTTAGATAAAGAAGATTTGGATAAAATCACTGTGACAAAACTGATTGGGGAATGTCACATTTCCCGACAGACATTTTACTATCACTTCAAAGATATCATGGACGTGCTGGAATGGACGTTCCGGCGCGCCACCGAGGAGCTCGCGCAGAAGAGCCTCGAAGCGGAGAGCCGCACGGAGGCGCTGACAGCATACATTGCTTTCGTAAGCGAGAACAAAAGAAAGCTTGAAAAACTGATTGATTCGCGCAAATGGGCGCAGATTGAAGAGATGCTGCTTGGGTCCGTCACCATATATCTGGCGGAAATGGCCCGCAATAAGTATTCCGATGTAGATATCAGCTTTGACGATATGGAAGTCATGCTCAGATTTTACGCCAGCGGAATCACAGGAATTTTACTGCACTATATCGACAAGCCTCATCTCAACGAAGCGAAACTGGTCAAACAAATGGAAAAGATAATTACCGGAAATATGTTTCCCGGAAAATACAACTGAATTTTTGACACATATCAGGGGGAGAGGATGTTTTAATCTGCTCCCCATTGTTTTGCCTAAAACTGTCCCCGGAATAGATTTCTTTACAAAATCCCAATTGTGTCCATACACTTCCCCAAAATTGAGAGTCGTAATCATTTTCCACATCTGTTATAAAAAATGTAAGGCACCAATCGCCTCTCTCGCTGCAGGGACCGGCACGACGAAATGCGAGCCCGCCCGTGAAACCATCAGAGAAAGGCAGCAAAAGATAAACAGAAAGAGGGAACTACAGATGGGAAAGTCAATCAAAGAAACGATGCAGGAATTTACAGTCAATCAGGCGCTTAACTACCTTGAGGGAAATCCTGAAGAAAATATACCGAAACTGATGGCTTTTGTGGACAAATTCATGCCAAAAGACTGGTATGCAAGCCAGCGAAACGCTATCCGCAGCTCTATTGAAGAAAAAAACAACTGGTATCAGCTCATCCTAAGACTCTACAAGCTGGATGCCGGTGTGCGCCGGGCTTTCTTCCAGAATTTTATCACAAACGCCAGCCTCAAAGGGAGCGCGACACAGGAGGAACTGTCCCGGAAATATAACTGCAACATTCCGTGGGCTGTCCTTCTCGACCCAACGACAGCGTGCAACTTAAACTGTACCGGCTGCTGGGCTGCCGATTACGGACACCAGTTTAACTTAAGCCTTAATGACATTGATTCCATCGTGACCCAAGGAAAGGAACTGGGCACCTATATGTACATCTACACCGGCGGCGAGCCGACCGTGCGCAGAAAAGACCTCTTTCAAATCTGTGAAAAGCATCCTGACTGCGAATTTTTGGCATTTACGAACGGCACCTTGATTGATGAGGACTTCTGCCGGGAAATGCTGCGGGTGAAAAATTTTGTCCCCGCCATCAGTCTGGAAGGATTTGAGAGCGCCAACGATGGGCGCAGAGGTGAGGGCGTGTATCACAAAGTGCGCCATGCCATGGAGCTTATGCAGGAGCACGGGCTTCCTTTTGGCATCTCGGTATGCTATACAAGCCAGAATTTTGAGGATGTCAGCAGCGAGGCATTTTATGATATGTTGATTGAGAGCGGCGCGCTCTTTGTCTGGTATTTCCACTATATGCCGGTGGGTCACGGCGCAGTTCCCGCGCTTCTCCCCACACCCAAACAGAGAGAGCAGATGTACCACCGCATCCGCCATTTTCGCGAGACAAAGCCTATATTCGGCATGGATTTCCAGAATGACGGCGAGTATGTCGGCGGATGTATCGCCGGAGGCAGGAGATATCTTCACATAAACGCGAAAGGTGATGTAGAGCCCTGTGTATTTATCCACTATTCCAATGTAAATATACACGACTGTTCTCTTTTAGATGCGCTTAGAAGCCCCATCTTCCAGGCATACCACGACAACCAGCCTTTCAATGACAATCACCTGCGCCCCTGTCCGATGCTAGAAAACCCGGAACGACTGCGTAATCTTGTCAAACAGACCGGCGCCGCAAATACAGATTATCAGGACCCGGAGAGTGTGGATGACCTCTGCGACCGCTGCGAGCCCTATGCAAAAAACTGGGAGCCTGCTGCCGATAAGCTATGGGAAAAGAGCCATCGGGGACAGTAAGTAAATTATGCACTGGCGTAAATTTTTTACTTTCAGGATATATCTATATAGAAAATATAAAAGTCAGAGGCTACCCTCTGACTTTTACATTTACCCTGTATTCCTGCTTTTCTACGGGCTCTAAGAATCAGTTCCTTTAAAATACGAAACCATTTCTCACCTGTCCTCCACGACAAAAGTATCTCTCGAAACCTTTATGACCCAGTTGGCATATACGGTCTGAGCACACCCGCCACATTGCTGATAGGCATCGTCTGGAGCCATACATGTCCCGGTCCGGTAATCACAGTGTTAAAAATGCCCTCGCCGCCGAACAGCATATTTTTCACACCCGGAACACTCTTGACATCCATGCTGCACGACGCGGACATCGCCGCCAGATGTCCGGTGTCTACCACAATCTGCTGCCCCGGCTGTAATTCATACTCAATGACATGCCCGTCAAACTCTGCAAAAACAGTTCCCTGTCCGCTGACCCTCTGCATGATGAATCCTTCTCCTCCGAACAGCCCTGATGCTATCTTTTTGCGGAAATGAAGCGACAGCTCTATGCCTCCCTCGCTTGCCAGAAAAGCGCTTTTCTGGAAAATCATCTCCTGCCCCGACCCTATCTCAAAGGGTCGGATAGAACCCGGAAATGAAGAGGCGAAAGCAATCATTCCCGCTCCGCCCTGGGCAGTGTAAATGTTCTGGAATATGCGCTCGCCGGAAAACGCCCTTCCCAGCGCTTTCCCGATTCCACCGTTGCTCGTTGTCTCCATCTTCATGTTCGGGGACATCCATGCCATGGCGCCACCCTCTGTAATCATTCGTTCTCCGCTTTCCAAATGGCATATTACAACCGGAAGCGTCTCACCCTGAATCTGATACCTCATTCTGTCTCCTCCTTTTCATTCATATTAAAAGCAGCCGTCATCCCAATCCATTCAGGAAGGAACTATATCTATATGATACCATACGAGCTGCTTTCCTGGGCAAATATTTTACCGATTGCCAAAATAAATTTGTAAAACCGCCCGGAAGGGAACTTCGCGCACATAGCCGCGACAAATGTACTAAAAAATGTAATCAATTCTTTTTATTTTCGGAATGTTATCATTCCGATATTTTAAAATAGCTTGGATAGAATCAATAACATATTGGAATATTTCTATTCCTGAGTTTTGAGGTGATTCTATTTATGGCAAAAATAATAAACCAAGACATTTCCATTGGCTCAAATTTAAAGACACTTCGTCAAAAAGCCGGTCTATCACAAGAAGCTGCAGCCGCTAAATTACAAATTATGGGTTTTACTATGAGTAGAGAAGTTATTTCCCAAATGGAATTAGGAAAGCACAATATTAGAATAAGTGTGTTATTAGCATTGAGAGATATTTACAATGTGCAAATTCAAGATTTTTTTGAAGGACTGTAATAAAAGTCGAACGGTTTTATTGATGATTTCGTTCCATTTTCTTATAATAAGACTATAGAGAAGAGGTCGCATGGAAAGGAGGTCAATCTCATGTCAATCACATCGACGGAATTAAAATTGAATCTTGGAAAGTATTTGAAACTTGCAGAACACGAAGACATATTTATCACGCGGAATGGAAAGGTTGTGGCAAAGCTCTCAAATCCTAATTCGGACCGTGTTGAGATGGCAAAGTCTCTCCTCGGAGTAATCCCCGCTGATATTACATTAGAAGAAGCTCGCGCAGAAAGGGCGGAAAAATTATGAAAGCACTGATTGACACCTGCGTAGTCGTTGCCATTCTCCAGAAGTGAGATTCTTTTTATCCGGCAGCGATGGAAATCCTTCTCGCAGTCTCAAACAAAAATGGTACCCTCTCTGTACAAGAGCATACACGCCTCAAACCATGATATTTCCGTGCTTTGCAGCGTTATCCTCAATCGGCGTACGCCCAGTACGCCTCAATCGTCTGCCTTGCAAAGCGCGAAAATCTCCATGGTTGAGGTCGCAGAGTCGAAAAGAGATAAATTTTGTACCCTGCAAGGCACTTGAATGAAGCGTACCGAGTGGTACGCTGATTGAAAGTAACGTAGCAGGGTACAAAATTTACTCTTTGTCGACCGTGTATTCCCTTGTACAGAGAGGGTAGAATAAAAGCAGAGGAATCCGACTCTTAATTTTGTCCTCTGCCTTCCTATAAAAATATCCGCAGAACTCAATCTGCGGATACCTTCTTTTCAGTGACTCCAAGGGGAATCGAACCCCTGATTCCAGCGTGAGAGGCTAGCGTCTTAACCGCTTGACCATGGAGCCATATTTGATTTTTTGTGAATCAAAAGCATATCTCATTCACAAGCGAGTTTCATTATACTATAAACATTTTCCAGATGCAAGTATTTTTTTAATTTTTTTCAGATTTTCTTCAGCCATGAGGTGGCTGTGAGCAGTAACGTCATGGTAACGGGCGGGCGATTTGCTCTTTGCTCTGGAAAATCTCCTCTATATTCCTTATAATACAATTAGCCCCCGGTATGCTTATGCAGGCAAACCGGGAGGCAGCATTATATATAGTAAGGAAGGTAACTACTATGAGCAAAATCGTAATTATGGAATCTCTTGGTATTTCTGCCGGCGAACTTGCCGCAAGGAAGAAGCCGTTTGAAGATAAGGGACATATTTTTGAAGAATATTCCCGCACCACAGATATCGCTGCACTGAAGGAGGAGGCAAAGGATGCGGACATGATGATTCTCGCCAACATGCCGATGCCCGCCGAAGTCATCCAGTCCTGCGAACATCTTCAGTTTATTGATATCGCTTTTACCGGCGTGGACCATGTGGCTCTGGATGCCGCGAAGGAGAAAGGGATTGCCGTCAGCAATGCCTCCGGCTATTCCAACGAGGCGGTCAGCGAGTTGGTTCTCGGGATGACCCTCTCCCTGCTGCGCAATCTTCCACAGGTAGAGCAGCGCTGTCGCGCAGGGCAGACGAAGGACGGTCTTGTAGGCAGCGAGATTAAAGGGAAAACCGTAGGAATCATCGGATATGGCAATATCGGGAGGCGCACCGGAGAACTGTTCCACGCCTTTGGAGCCCGTATCCTCGCCCAGAGCCGCCATCATCACGACGACGCTCCCGAATATGTGACACAGGTTTCCCAGGAGATGTTACTCAAAGAATCTGACATCGTTATCCTGCACTGTCCCTTAAACGACTCCACCCGCGGTATGATTGACAAAGACAAGCTTGCTTTGATGAAACCAAGCGCCATCTTAATCAATGCGGCGCGCGGTCCTGTGGTTGTATCCCAGGATTTGGCGGATGCACTGACAGATGGAACCATTGCCGGAGCCGGCATCGATGTTTTTGATAAAGAGCCTCCTCTGGATGAAAAAGAACCGCTGCTTTCTGCGCCCAATACGCTCGTCACTCCCCATGTGGCATTTGCCACGCAGGAATCCATGAGCCTGCGGGCTGAAATCGTGTTCGATAATCTGCGCGTCTGGTTAAGTGGAGAACAAAAAAATGTAATTTTGTAATCATTCCATACCTTATCGGGCAAAGCCCGTCCTCCCGAAGGGAATGCATTACAGTGTGCCCATTAAGGTATACATTTTTTGTGTCAATCCGTCTCTCTTTTGTCTCAACTTGCGGCGTCTTCCTCTTTATGGAACGCCGCCATCTATGCTATAATAGAAAAGTCGGTGAAAGGCAAATTTAAAATATATCACTGCCTTATACACCGGCACTGAAACTACCACAAAGAAAAAGAGGCAGATTATGGCACAGGAAAAGAAAGGACTCATCACCTTGCATACAGCAGTGCTGCTGATGGGTCTGGCAGGACTTTTTGCAAAATGGATTCATCTCCCCTCCGTGGTCATCGTACTCTGGAGGGTGATTTTTTCTTCCCTATTTCTTTTTATTATTTTGAGAATCCAAAAAATCGGGCTGAAGCTCAAAGAGCGGAAGGACTATGCACTACTGGCTGTGGCGGGGGCAATCCTCGCCGTACACTGGACCACATTCATGCAGTCCATCCAGACCTCCACTGTAGCAATCGGGACGCTGACCATCTCCACCTTTCCGCTGTTTGTAACATTTTTAGAGCCCATACTGTTTAGAGAACGTTTAAAAGCGGAACATGTCATAACTGCCGCTGTGATGTTGGCAGGGGTTCTGCTCATCGTACCCAGATTCGATTTCGCAGACTCCATGACGCAGGGGATTCTCTGGGGTATGACCTCCAGCTTCAGCTATGCAGTCCTCTCCCTGATGAACCGCAAATTCATGGAGAACTATCCGAGTACCCTCACGGCTTTCTATGAACAGGGGACTGCAGCCGTGCTTTTGCTTCCTGCGTTTACGCTTCGCCCGCAGGCTGGCGGAAGCGATTTTCTCATTCTGCTTCTGCTTGGAATCGTATTTACCGCAATCTCGCATACATTATATATAGAGAGCCTGAAATACGTAAAAGTCCAGACAGCAGGAATCGTCTCCGGGCTGGAATCGGTCTACAGTATCCTGGCAGCCTTCCTCCTGCTCGGTGAAGTGCCTTCTGTAAGGGAGCTCGCCGGCGGCGCACTTATCTTAGGGGCAGCGTTCTATACAAGCATACGTGCGGCAAAAAGCATTATTTAGAAGGTGAACAGACAGAATGGAAAAGTTACTGGATTATTTTTCAATTGACGGCGCGGTCGGCGGAAGCCAGGGATGGTTTCGCAACGTTGTCATGTATATGGGCGGATGCGCGGCGGCGACCGCCTGCGACAGCAGCATTTATTTCGCCCTTCACAGAGGTTTTGAGAATTTATATCCCTATGACCTGCATCATCTGACAAAGGAGGACTACATCCGGTTTTCCATGAAGATGAAGCCCTACATCCGCCCCAGAGTCGGCGGTGTCAAAGAGCTGTCTATGTTTACGGAAGGCTACGGGAATTATTTAAAAGATATTAATGTGCACGCCATTTCCATGGAAGCTTTTTCGGGGCACCATTCTTATGCAGAAGCGCAGGAATTTATCCAGAAGCAGATTGACAAAGGCTTCCCGGTCCCCTATCTCATGCTGCATCATGCGGATGCACAGTTTAAGGATTTTGTCTGGCACTGGTTCCTCTGCATTGGTTATGAAATAAAAGAGAACGACATGAATGTCTCTGTCGCCACATACGGACAGAAAAGTATCCTGCCGCTTAAGGCTCTGTGGAACACAGGATATGAGGAAAAGGGTGGTCTGATAGGATTTCACATCCGCAATATGTGAACGGAGATTTAACCGCGTAAACAGCGGAAAAGTGGTATAAGCTGCGAATCTTAAGCTGTGCAGCTGAGTCGCCGCATACGTGAGCCCGCAGCGGGAAAATCCGTTGACGAAAGGCTTAAAATCCGCTACAATTATCTGAAAGATGAAAGAAAAGAGGACAAACATATGGCTAATCCAGTTGTAACATTTGAAATGGAAAACGGAGATATTATGAAAGCAGAGCTGTACCCGGAAATTGCTCCCAATACAGTGGCTAATTTTATCTCTCTTGTAAACAAAGGATTCTACGACGGACTGATTTTCCACCGTGTCATCAATGGTTTCATGATTCAGGGCGGATGCCCGGACGGGACAGGCATGGGCGGTCCGGGATACAGCATCAAAGGGGAATTCACACAGAACGGCTTTGCGAACGACCTGCTCCACGATGAGGGCGTCCTTTCCATGGCACGCGCTATGCATCCGAACTCTGCGGGGAGCCAGTTCTTCATCATGCACAAGAAATCTCCCCACCTGGACGGCGCGTATGCGGCATTCGGCAAGATTACTGAGGGCATGGACGTGGTGAACAAAATCGCGGAGACTGCTACAGACTACAATGACAAACCGCTGGAGACACAGAGGATGAAAAAAGTGACTGTAGATACATTTGGCGAAGTATACGCAGAACCGGAGAAGGTATTATAATGGAGAAAAAGCTGACTCAGCCGGCGGGCGTTTGCCTGCTGGCGCTTTTTTGTTGTGCTCTGTGGGGGAGCGCATTCCCCTGCATTAAAATCGGATATGAATGGTTTAAAATTGAAGACGTGGGCAGCCAGATTTTATTTGCCGGATACCGCTTCTTCCTGTCCGGAATCTTTACGTTTCTTATCGGCTGTGTTCTGGAAAGGAGATTTCTCACAATAAAACGCTCTTCTTTCCCCTGTATTTTCCGCCAGGGGCTTTTGCAGACTACCATACAGTATGTCTTCTTTTATGTAGGACTGGCGAACACTACAGGCACGAAGGGCTCTGTCATCAATGGTTCCAACGCCTTCATCTCCATCCTTGCGGCGCATTTTCTCATAAAATCCGAACGCATGACATGGACCAAAACACTGGGCTGCCTCTTCGGCTTTGCCGGAGTCGTGGTGGTTAATCTGGCACCCGGAGGTCTCTCCGGAGGATTTCACATGATGGGAGAAGGGATGGTTCTCATCTGTACCATTGCCTATGGTATCAGCACCGTGCTGTTAAAGCTTATCTCTGACCGCGAGAGTCCCATGACGATTACCGCCTACCAGACTCTTTTTGGCGGAGCGCTTCTGATTGTACTGGGCGTTTTGCTGGGCGGGAAAGTGGCAGCGCCGGATACCAGAAGCGCAGCCCTTCTTATCTATATGGCACTATTGTCCACCGGGGCTTTCAGTGTCTGGACTTTGCTCTTAAAATACAATCCGGTAGGGAAGGTGGCTATTTACGAGTTTACCATTCCCATATTCGGCGCAGCGCTCTCTGCTCTCCTTCTGGGGGAACAGGTTTTCTCCCTGCAGAATATCTCTGCCCTGCTTCTCATCAGCGCAGGAATCTGGGTGACATACAGAGAACCTTGCAAAAGAAAAACAGATGCCGTACAATAGAGAGCGACACAGACCGGATGCGAATTAGATAATTGGAGGCAGACATGCCAATGGAAATGATAGATGCACAGGAACTTATATTTGAATATGAGAAGCGGGATGAAAATGGAAATATCACCGGCACCAGCCGTGCCATCGACGGTGTGGACCTGCATGTAAAGCCCGGTTCCTTTGTCGCCATCTTAGGGCACAACGGCTCCGGGAAATCCACCCTCGCCAAGCACATGAACGCCATCTTAGTCCCCACCGGGGGCACCATCTGGGTGGATGGCAGGGATACCAAAGACCCGAAGGAGCTGTGGGATGTGCGCCAGAGCGCGGGAATGGTCTTCCAGAACCCGGACAATCAGATTATTGCCACCGTTGTGGAGGAGGATGTGGGCTTCGGTCCCGAGAACTTAGGCGTCCCCACGGATGAAATCTGGCAGAGGGTGGAGGAGAGTCTGAAGGCGGTAGGTATGCTCAAGTACCGCTCTCATTCGCCGAACAAGCTCTCCGGCGGACAGAAGCAGCGGGTTGCCATCGCGGGCGTCATCGCCATGGAGCCGAAATGTATCGTGCTGGACGAGCCCACCGCCATGCTGGACCCCAACGGGCGCAAAGAGGTCATCCGCACGGTTGAGAAGCTGCGGAAAGAAAAGCATGTGACTGTGATACTGATTACACATTATATGGAAGAAGTCATCGACGCGGACGAGGTCTTTGTCATGGACAAAGGACAGATTGTCATGCACGGGACACCGCGGGAAGTATTCAGCCAGGTGGATAAGCTTAAAGAAATCCGCATGGATGTCCCCCAGGTCACTATGCTTGCAGAGGAACTGCGCAGGAGAGGTCTCTCTCTGCCGAAGGGGATTCTCAAACAGGAAGAATTGGTGGAAGCATTATGTCAATTAAATTAGAAAAAATCAGTTACGTATACAGCCCCGGCACTGCCTATGAACAGAAGGCGCTCAAAGAAATCGACCTGGAAATCCCCCAGGGGCAGTTTGTGGGCATCATCGGGCACACAGGTTCCGGGAAATCCACGCTCATCCAGCATATGAACGGACTTGTAAAAGCCACATCGGGAAAGCTGTATTACGAAGGGAAAAATATATACGAAGAAGGCTATGATATGAAAGCGCTGCGCAGCCAGGTAGGGCTTGTCTTTCAGTACCCGGAACATCAGCTTTTTGAGGCGGATGTATTGAGCGACGTCTGCTTTGGTCCCAAAAATCTGGGGCTCTCCCCGGAGGAATGTAAGTCCCGCGCTGAGGAGGCGCTGAAGCTGGTAGGCTTTCCCGAAAAATACTACGGGCAGTCTCCCTTTGAGCTCTCAGGCGGGCAAAAACGCCGGGCAGCCATCGCGGGCGTGCTCGCCATGCACCCCAAGGTGCTCATCCTGGACGAACCGACCGCCGGACTGGACCCCAAGGGGCGGGATGAGATACTCGACCAGATTGCCGAGCTTCACAAAAAGACAGGACTTACCGTTATTTTAGTCTCCCACAGTATGGAAGATATCGCGCGGTATGTGGAGCGGATTATCGTGATGAACCAGGGTGAAAAGATGTTTGACGGCACACCAAAAGAAGTCTTCTCCCATTACCGCGAATTGGAGAAGGTGGGGCTTGCCGCGCCGCAGGTTACTTACATTATGAATGAACTAAAAGACAGAGGTTTTCAGGTAAATACAGACGCAACGACCGTGGAAGAGGCCGCGGAAGAGATTATGAAGAGTCTGAAGAAGGAGCAGAGATGATACGAGATATAACCATAGGACAATACTATCCTGCCAAGAGCGCGATACACCGTTTAGACCCAAGGGTTAAGATTGTCTCTACCCTTCTCTTTCTCGTCTCCTTATTTGTGCAGAACAGCCTGCTCGGCTATCTTGTAGCCACGGTATTTCTCGCGGTCATCATCCGTCTGAGCAAGGTGCCGCTGAAATTTATCCTAAAAGGGCTAAAGCCCATTGTCATCCTTTTGCTCTTCACCGTGCTTATGAACCTGTTTTTAAATAAAGGCGGGGAGACGCTGGTGAAGTTCTGGATTTTTACAATAACAGAAAACGGGCTGCGTGTCTCGGTCTTTATGGCAATCCGCCTGATGTACCTTGTGGCGGGTTCCTCCATCATGACCTTCACCACCACGCCCAACGCCCTGACCGACGGGATTGAAAAGCTTTTACACCCTCTGAATAAGATAAAAGTACCCGTACATGAGGTGGCGATGATGATGTCTATCGCCCTGCGCTTTATCCCGATTCTTCTGGAGGAGACGGACAAAATCATGAAAGCGCAGATTGCCAGAGGCGCGGATTTGGAGAGCGGCAACATCTTCCAGCGGGCAAAGGCGATGGTGCCGATTTTAGTGCCCCTGTTTGTCTCCGCTTTTCGCCGGGCAAACGACCTCGCCATGGCGATGGAGGCTCGCTGCTACCACGGAGGCGATGGCAGAACAAAGATGAAACCTTTAATCTATCACACCAGAGACCGGATTGCTTATTTTGTCGTCCTTTTATATCTAGCCGCTGTCATAGCAGTGGGCAGGTTTGTGCCCTTCCATTTATGGATATTTTAAGTGATACAGAGAGGAAGCCCCATGAAAAGAATCCGACTCACTGTCGCATATGACGGTACCAATTACTGCGGATGGCAGATTCAGCCAAACGGCATCACCATCGAAGAGGTACTCAACACAAAGCTTTCCAAAATCCTCAAAGAAGACATCACCGTTATCGGAGCGAGCCGCACCGATTCCGGCGTCCACGCTCTGGGAAATGTCGCGGTCTTTGATACAGAGACGCGGATTCCCCCGGAGCGCATTTCTTATGCCCTGAACCGGGAACTGCCAGAGGATATTGTCATCGTCCGCTCGGAAGAAGTGCCTTTAGATTGGCATCCCCGCTACCGGGAAACTGTAAAGACATACGAATATCACATCTGGAACTCTGAGACACCCAATCCCTTGCGGCGGTTTTATACCTACTTTGTCTCCTACAAGCTGGATTTGGAGAAAATGAGAGAGGCTGCGTCCTATCTCACCGGAGAACACGATTTTGCCAGTTTCTGCAATATCCACACCGATGTGCTCCAGACAGTGCGCACAATCTACGAACTCTCCATCGAAAAAGAGGGCGCAGAACTCATTTTGCGCATCCGTGGGAACGGATTTCTCTATAATATGGTGCGCATCATCGCGGGAACCCTCCTGCGGGTAGGCAGAGGCTTCTACACCCCCAAACAGGTGCAGGATATCCTCCTCGCCAGAGACCGGCAGGCGGCTGGGGTGACGGCGCCGGCGCAGGGGCTGGTGCTGGTGGGGATTGAGTACCCCAAAGAATAAATTTCTCGCTCATATGGTTGATATGTACATTATTTCTGCTTTTTTTTAGTCACTCGTGACATTGTCCATTTTCCCTCCGGGGATTATACTAGATTCAGAAATCAACGAAATGTATTTTTTCAAGGAGGCTATACAAATGGCAAGTTTATCATTAAAAGGGATTCAGAAAATTTATCCGAACGGATTCCACGCAGTAAAAGACTTTAACCTGGATATCGAAGACAAAGAATTTATCATCTTCGTAGGACCTTCAGGATGTGGTAAATCTACAACTCTCCGTATGATTGCAGGTCTGGAAGATATTTCCGGCGGTACTCTGGAGATTGACGGTAAGGTTATGAACGATGTGGAGCCGAAGGACCGTGATATCGCGATGGTATTCCAGAACTACGCTCTGTATCCTCACATGACTGTATATGATAACATGGCATTCGGTCTGAAACTTCGTAAAGTACCGAAAGCTGAGATTGATAAAAAGGTAAAAGAAGCAGCGAGAATCCTCGACCTGGAAAAACTGCTTGACCGTAAACCGAAGGCTCTGTCCGGTGGTCAGAGACAGCGTGTTGCGATGGGACGTGCTATCGTGCGTAACCCGAAGGTCTTCCTGATGGACGAACCACTGTCCAACCTGGATGCAAAACTGAGAGTTCAGATGCGTATCGAGATTTCCAAACTTCATGAAAATCTGGGCGCTACCATCATCTACGTAACACATGACCAGACAGAGGCTATGACACTTGGTACAAGAATCGTTGTTATGAAAGACGGTATCGTTCAGCAGGTAGATACACCGCAGAACCTGTACAATACTCCTTGCAATCTGTTCGTTGCAGGATTCATCGGTTCTCCGCAGATGAACTTCCTGGATGCAGAAGTAAAAGTAAACGGTCAGGATGTTTCCCTTACAATTGGCGAGCACGTTCTGAAAGTTCCGGCTTCCAAGAAACAGGCTCTCATCGATGGCGGATATGATGGAAAGACTGTTGTTCTCGGTATCCGTCCTGAAGACGTACATGATTCCGAGGCATTTATCAGCAACTCTCCGGACAGCGTAGTAAAATCTCAGATTAAAGTTTACGAGCTGCTCGGCGCGGAAGTTTACTTATACTTCGATGTAGAAGGCACACAGATGACAGCACGTGTAAATCCGCGTACTACACTGAGAACAGGTGATGACGCTGTATTTGCACTGGATATGGAAAAGATTCATCTCTTTGACAAAGAAACAGAATTGACGATTACAAACTAATGTTTTAAAATGTAGGATAGCAGCTTGGTTTGAACAGAGAAGCTATTCCTCACTGACGGCACAAAGCCGGACAGTTATTTACTTACGACAGCTGAGGGGGCTGCACTTCATGTGCAGCCTTTTCCTATACTTTAAGGAGTGTCTATGGAACATACACCTGAACTGAAACGGGCTTTACAAGAACTGGAACGTATCACTGGGCTCACTCTTGAGGTGAACGCAGAGTCTCCTTCTGAGACAGAGCAGGCGTTAGCGCAGATTCGCTGTCTGTGCACTGCCTATAAGGAGAAATATAACAAGACAGACTTTCTTCTCGGTCTGATAACGGGGACCGCGCTGACCGGCGATGTTCACGAACGTGCAGCCCGTCTTCACATTCAGCCTGATGAGTCCCGCATACTCTTTCTTTTAGAGACAAAGAGCCCTTATGATGAAACGGTGCTGGAGATTTTAAAAAATCTTTTTCCATCCCAGGCCAAGACATATCTGGTTCCTATAGATTCCCAGAGTCTCGCCGTGTTAAAACCTGTGAAGGCAAAGACATTTTCCGCAGAGGAATGTATGCAGAGCGCACGGATGATTGTGGATACATTAAATACAGAAGCCCTGACCCATGTACAGGTATCTTTCAGCTCTCTGCTGTCATCTCTTACAGATTTGCCCGGAGCATACAAGGAGACAAGCCTTGCCTTAAAAGTAGGAAAGCTTTTCTTCTCTGAACAGACCGTATTTCCATATAACGAGCTGGGAATCGGCAGGCTTATCTACCAGCTGCCTGTCCCTCTGTGTGAAAATTTTCTCCGTGAGATTTTCGGGGAGGACATTCCCCATGCTTTTGACGAGGATACCTCTGCTACTATCAATAAATTCTTCCAGAATAATCTGAATATCGCAGAGACGTCTCGCCAGCTCCACATGCACCGGAATACACTCATCTATCGTCTGGACCAAGTTCAGAAACGGACCGGGCTGGATATACGGAAATTTGAAGATGCCATGACTTTTAAGATTGCCATGATGGTCATCAATTATTTACAAACAGAAAGGAACCCTTGATTATGAATGATGCTATGTACGAACAGATTGTTGCCCGTAAGCCCAAGGCTTATGATTTGCCCGTCAGAGTCCTTATCATAGTTCTGATTGTGGCGCTAGTCATTGTCGGCACGCCTTATATCGGAATCCTCGCATTTTTGATTGCTCTGGTTTTGGGGGCTTTATCTTACTATCTCATTTTCCCCAGACTGAATGTGGAGTATGAATACGCTATCTTAAACCACGATTTGCAGATAGACGCGATTTACAGCAAGGCTAAGAGAAAAGCCAAACTGGGATTTGATATCCAGCAGGCAGAAATCATCGCGCCGGCGAAATCTCACAGACTGGATTCCTACCGCGCGGAGAAGACGTATGATTTTACCTCCGGAGATGCTTCCGCCAAGACCTATGCGGTAATGATTGCACTGGACCAGAAAAATACCTGTGTCCTCATCGAACCGGATAATAAAATGCTGGACCATATGAAACAGTGGATGGGTATGAAACTGTATCAGGATTAAAATTTATCTGGACACAACGGGCAGCCTGCAATAAAAAGCAGGTAAAGCCCTTTGTGTACTGAAATATTCTCTCTACTCTGGAGTTTTCCGTATTTCAACATTCTCATTTGAATAATTTTCTATATCCGGCAGTGTCATAATTCTTTTTCGTCATAATGATTTTCCTGCCAATTTTTCTTAAGAATAATTCAAACTTTTATTTCACTATTTTATAAAATTGTGTATTAAAAGTTGGTGCTATTTATTTGTTTTTAGGATATAATATTTTTAAAACACGGTTTTTAATAATTGTAATCTGAAAGTTGGAGGAAAAATGGATAACAAAGGAATTGCTAAGAAGATAATAAATGATGCCGGAGGCATCGCTAAAACCTCTCAATTTGTCCAGGCTGGTCTGTCCAATTTCGATGTTGCCAGACTATGCAATGATGGCTATATCAACCGCATACGACACGGTTATTATCAGCTTACTGAAAATGCAGCGGCAAAGGAAGAGCAACTGCTTGCCACTCTTCTTCCCGAATGCGTTATCTGCGTAGAATCAGCGCTATTTTATTATGGATACAGCGATTTTGTGCCAAGACAATGGTCTATTGCGATTCCCAGGACATTTTCAAGAACAAGGCTTAAAATCGATACTCTTCCTACAAAAATATATTATATCCAAAACAAACAATTTGAACTTGGCAAGACATTGGGTGATTTTAACGGTATTCAACTAACTGTTTATGACCGGGAACGTACTATTTGCGACTGTTTTAAATATCGCACAAAACTCGACAGTGAATTATTTAGTAAAGCACTCAATGCCTATGCTGCAGATACAAATAAAAATTTGAATAATTTATCAAAATACGCAAACCAACTGGGTGTTTATACAAAACTTATGAATGTAATGGAGGTGCTTTTAAATGGCTGATATTGCTGCCTCTGTACTTGCGAGGCTGAAAAATAAAGCCAAAGAGAGCCGCAGGAGCTATCAACTCTGCTTACAGCTTTTCTGCCAGGAAGAGTTTCTGCGCCGTTTGGCAAAATCGAAGTATAAGGAAAATTTTGTATTAAAAGGCGGGCTCTTTATATATACTCTTACTGACTTTGACAGCCGCGTCACAATTGATATTGATTTTCTGCTTAAAAGAATCCCCAATACACCTGAACAGCTTAAGATAATCCTAGAAGAAATCATTGATGTTAATACTGGCAACGATTTTATATCTTTTAAAATTAAGGAGATAGCTCCGATTGCAGTCCAGAAAAAATATGCTGGTATCAGTGCTGCCATGGTAGCACTCATTAAAAATACCCGTACCCCATTCCGTATTGATTTTGGCGTAGGTGACGTCATTATTCCCAATCAGAAAAAGCGCAAGATTCCCACACAGCTCAAAGATTTTCTTTCCCCGACAGTAAATACATATTCCATTGAAACAACCATAGCCGAAAAAATCGATGCCATCCTCAGTCTTATGGAATTTTCCAGCCGAATGAAAGATTATTACGATATCTGCTATCTTGCAAATAAATTCGATTTCGATGGTACTACGCTAACGGAAGCTCTGTATCAGACCTTTCAAAACCGCAGCCATACCTTTACAGCAGAGCAGTTTGAACACATGATAGATTTCGGTGATAATACCGCTATGCAGAAGAAATGGAAAGCTTTTTGCCACAAAATTGATTCAAATATTGACGATTATATCACTGTTTTGCGGACAATAAACGATTTTCTCTTCTTGCCCTTCACAGCTGCAGTACAGGGCAAAAAATTCACCGGGCATTGGTCAGCAGAGGAAAATAAATGGAATCCACATGCTTAATTATGTCAAGGAACCGAAGCAGACATCCCTGTCCTGCCCGGTTCCTTTTGATTTTACTTTTCGTTTTTTCTGTTTCCTTTTGACTTCGCTTTATTCTCTTTGCTTTACTCCCCTGCCACGTATTTGCACGCTGCAAGTCCTGCCACCGCGCCGTCCGCTGCGGCGGTCGTAAGCTGCCGCACCTCTTTTGTACGGCAGTCTCCGGCGGCAAATACCCCCGGACAGGATGTCATGCAGTCCTCTGCCGCAAGGATGAAACCGCCCGCGTCCAGTTTTACCAAATCCGCAAAGCGGTCATTCTGCGGTATCTGCCCGATTGCCACAAAGACGCCGGACACCTCTATCTGAAAATTCTCCCCAGTCTTTTTGTTGTGCAGGATGAGACCTTCCACCATCGCATCCCCCACGATATCTTCCACTGTCGCGCTTAAGACAAATTCTACATTTTCTTTTTCTCTCAGACGGTCAGCAATGCTCTGTTCACCACGAAATTCATCCCGGCGGTGTACCAGATAAACCTTTTTACAGTAATTGGAGAGGAACTCCGCATCCTGAAGCGCTGTGCTCCCTCCTCCTATAACTGCCACGTCTCTTCCCCTAAAGAAAGCCCCGTCGCAGGTCGCGCAGTAGGAAACGCCCTTGCCGCGCAAAGCGTCTTCGTTCGGCAAGCCGAGCGTCCTCGGTGCCGCACCGGGTGCCAAAACGACGCTTTTCGCGCGGTAAACCGTGCCGTCTTCCGTCTCCAGAATTTTCGCATCATCGTCTAACCGCAGTGCCGTCACGTTGCCGTAAGTCTGCTTCGCGCCAAAGCGCTCCGCCTGCTTTTTCATGTTCATCGTCAGCGTAAACCCGTCCACCGCCTCCGGGAAGCCGGGGTAATTTTCAATTTCATTCGAGGTCACCATTTGACCGCCGGGAATATATTTTTCCAGCACCAGCGTCTCGTAGCCCGCGCGGGCGCAATACAGTGCCGCCGTAAGCCCCGCAGGGCCGGAACCCACCACGATTACGTCATAGACCTTTTCCATGTTTTCGCTCATAAGTCACCGCTCCTTTTCCTGGTGAAGTGCAGCTTTTCTGCATACCGTCTTGCGAACATCGTTAGTATAGCACATTCTCCCGAAAAATACAATTCCGTGCGGCGCGAAAGAGTTTTCTACCGCAAAGCGACACGCAGTCGAAAACTTTATCAGAATCAAATACGTGCTCCCGTTCTCCTACTTAAACCCAAAAACACGCAAACCGCGCGCCTTGCACGACATACCCCTATCGCACAAAACAAAAGAGGCTCTTTCAGCATCCCGAAAAAGCCTCTCGTTCTTTACTTTTTATTGCACATCTTGTGCGGTGTACGCTCAGCGCACACATCTCAAGTTAATTCAAATTGATACTAATACATCGGACTTTCCTCTGCTTGAAACCATCGGTCTCTTTTTATACCTGCACTCTGCATCACTTTCAGAATGTCGTCGGTCTTTCAGAGTTTATCATTTGTGCATTGGACACAACTCCATGTATATTCTCAAAAACTGTATTTGATTTTTTCTTTGGCGTTTTCCGCCTGTCCTTACACACGTCCGTACACTTTGTACAGCCCATGTATAATTCTATATGTTAATTTCGACCTACTTATCTTTGCTGTACCACGAAAACCTTTTGGGACTCGCTTTTGCGATCCCGCGCTTTCATAAAGCTTGAAACACTCGTGTGCAAATATTCAGTCTACTTCAGGGATCCGAGGCGCAACGCACCACGGATCTTCTGCTGCTGAGGTTCAGTAGCCATTGGCCTCACCCGCTTTCTTTCAATAGATTTGCCTTTGCGGCTCATGCAGCTTTGCCTCTTTTCACGTTTTGCCTGTTTCCACATGTTCAAAACGTACGGCTGCTTCTTTATTTATGTTCCCGTTTCTCCGCTTCGGCTTTTTGTCCCTTTGTACCGGCACATTCTTAAAAGCCTACTTATCTCTTTCATCACATTTCCCGGAAGCCGAAGAACATTTGAAGCTTCGCCTTTGCAAATACTGCCTCAAGAGTTTCCTCCGCGCCTTTCTCTCTCCCCTTCGGAATACTTTCCGCGCGCTGAACCGCTTCGATCTTTTACCGAGACTTTTTTGAGCCTCCACCAAGAAAACCTCTTACGGTTTTCCCGATCTACTTTGCGTTCTGGAGTTCTTTCTCTTTTCACCTATATATTAGCACCATCTGTCTACTTTGTCAACAGTTTTTTTGAAGATTTTATTTTTTATTTGTATATTCTGTTTTCGCAAAATGAAGCTTGACATTCTTCCGCATTCACGATACAATTATTCTTGCAGGCAAAAGCAACGGGCTTGTTTTCCACAGCTTTTCTGCTCCGCCGCATAAATCACAGAACGGCGAATATACTGAGAAAGAAGGCTTTTCCCATGAGTATAGACAACAACCAGGAATACGAAGCGGAGCTCATCACCCTCATCGACGATGAAGGCACGGAGCACGAATTTGAGATCATCGACGAACTCGAGAACGATGACGGCTACTTTATGGCGCTTGTCCCCACTCTGCGCGACGCCCAAAGCGAAGTTGCAGACGCAGATGAGTACTACATCTTTGAAGTTGTAGAAGACGAGAACGGCGAAGAGCAGCTTTGCGAGATCGAAGACGACGACCTGCTGGATAAGCTCGCCGAAATTTTCGAGACCCGCTATGCACAGGCTATGGAGGAAGAAGAGGAGTAATCTTCTTTCCCCGTTCAAGATCATGTAAAGACACCTGCCCGATGCGCGGACCGTGCAAAATAACCCTACACTCAACTTTTAGGGAGCTCGGCTCCGCAGGCGGACTGCAGACCTCCCGGCCCGGCTTGACCGGATACCGGAAGAAGGGAGCGCGAAACCTGCGGGAGGGCACCCACCTGCTTATTACGTAGCAGGTTATTGAGAGCACGTTACGGTCGGGCGGGGTTTTTTATGCCCATTTCAAGGCGGTGAAAACCGCCTTTTTTCATACTTTACACACCTTTTTCTGTGCTTTTCTTTTGGAAACGGTTGTATTTTGCAAATTTTGCCGCATTTGGGTGCGGCAGTAAAGAAGGAGAAGGTCATCATGACCAGAAAACAGTATTTTTCAAGCGGACTCAAAGATGGCATGCCCATTTGCTTCGGGTACTTTGCCGTTTCGTTCGCGTTTGGCATTCAGGCCGCAGGCATCGGACTTTCAGTGTTTGAAGCCTCCGTGCTCTCCGCCCTAAACGTCACCTCCGCCGGGCAATTCGCAGCACTCGCCATC
>OGQQ01001172.1_pt1 | contig 21690 bp, 23 predicted proteins | sample 1553281 | NCBI WGS metagenome assembly OGQQ01 (sample SAMEA2579937, study PRJEB22360) | human gut metagenome | biome: human gut; feature: human-associated habitat; material: faeces | place: Denmark | collected 2008/2010 | reverse complement strand
GCACGCCGCCAGCGTTCATCCTGAGCCAGGATCAAACTCTCTGATAAAATGTTTGATTCACTCAAGATAACAACTAGCTATCTCTCGTTTTACTGTTTATAAAAAGTTCATTCTGTTGAATGATGATTCTTAAAGAATTTTCGAGAATCGTATGTGTTTCACTGTTTAGTTATCAAGGTTCTTTGTTTTTGCTCTCTTTCGACAGCTCATTTAGTTTATCACATTCATTTTTGTTTGTCAAGAACTTTTTTAAGTTTTTTCAAAACTTTTCAAATGAATTTTTGTGATTCGTTGCTCATCAGCAATTCGTTTACTTTATCACATTCACTTCCGAATGTCAACAAGTTTTTTAAGTTTTTTATTTTCTTTTTTGTTTTTCAAAAAAGAAAAATCCGCCTCATTTCGAAGCGGATTAAAGTATATCATTGAATGCATTCTACGTCAAGTAGTTTTTTATTATTTTCCAAAAAACTGTAAAAAAGCATTTACCAGCACGTCATATCTGTATACCACACGCAGGAAGCTGTCCTTTTCCACCAATGCCAAACCTGTTTTTCCTGTCTCTGTACTACAGAGTACCGTTAAAATAAGAAGCGCTATCCACAGAAACACAATTCCTTTTGCAACTCCTACCAGCGCTCCAGTCAGTCTGTTGGCCCCATTGATCAACGGCAGTTCTGCAATTGCATTTAACACACACCCAATCAATCTGATCACAAGATTTGCCAGGATATATGAAACAAGATAAGACATTCCATTTACGATCAGCCTTGCCAGATATCCAGACACATAATCGCCAAAAGAATCTACAGCTAATTCTTTGTAAACTTCTGCTGTATTGTTATCCGTCAGACTTTTCTGCAGGACTTTCGGCAAATTAAGTCCATCTATAAAAGTTGTTTCTTCCTGTATCGTCCCATCCATGATTTTCCCGTCAGAGCTTTCTTCGTCTGATTTTTCCTCATCCATATTCTGTGAATCAATCAGATTGAGACAGCTTTCCTGTATCCGTTCATATGCAGGTGTTTTTTTCATCATAAAGTCATTCACATACGGATTGATCATCCACGCAAGTGCCAATGCCAGAAATACAAAGAAAAATGACATGATCTCTCGCACAAATCCTTTACGATATCCGCCATATCCTGTAAAAATCAGAATTGCTATAGCCAGAATTCCAAGCCACGTTATCTCCATGTCACACCTCTCAGCTTAATTTGATCACATCAACACCGCTGTCAAGAACAAGAAGATATCGGTTCCAGCCAATCTTTATGAAGTCACTGATCGTTCCATCAATCGTACCACTGTATTTTTCTACACCTCTGCTGTTCATAACACATACCTGCGAGCTGTTATATAGAAGAATATTTCCATCACTCACCTTGATCGTAGTATACGGAATATTGAAATCTTTTTCAAATTTCAGATTTCCATCCGTAGAATACACTCTCATTGTATATGGTTTTTCTTTATTTCCATTTTTAAACACAAGACCGATTATATCATCATCATAAAATGTGCTGACAATTTCTTTATCTACTTTAACAGTTTCTTTTTCTTTCGGGATCTGGCTTCCTTTATACAAAGTAAATCCATCGTCCCTCACCGCAAGTGATTTGCCACCATTCAGATACATAATCTGCGGAATCACCGTTCCCTCATAAGTATATCCGCTCACAATACGGTCATCTTCGCTCTGCCCTACATCCCCAAAATTATAGAATGCAACATAACTGGTCGTCTCACTTCCATCCACATACTGATATGCAACCATCATGATATTTCCATTATCAGCAACAGCTACATCCAGCGGATATCCCGGATCCGAAATGTGTGTCTGGTTTTCTGCGATCAAACTTCCATCTGATGCATAAAAATTAATCCACGTCGAATCGCCGCCATCCAAAATAGCAGCAACCATTCCACTTGAAGAAATTTTCGCTTTAACAATATTATAAGACGTTGTAACGCTTCCAGTCTCTCCGTTTTTGTCAAACATCTCAAGCAGCGTACCATCCTGATCCGCAATAACCGCTCTGTCATCTTTTACATCAGCCACCGGATTCTGCATTTCGTAAAGAACGCTCCAGTAAGTATCCATACTGCTATTGACCAACGATGCTCCATCCGGACTGTACCTGAGTATTTTTCCAGACATTTCCAGATATTTTGTAGAAACTACATCCTCCTGTTCACTTGCAGAAAGTATTCTGTAATTATGATAGCTTCTCCGTTCAACATACAGAAGAACTACCGTTGCTATTGCAGCAACCGCCACGATTGACATTACAGTTCTGCGTAATGCATCATGTTTATGTCTGCGCAGTCGGTTCTGATACGCTTCTTCCGGACTCATCTGTTGAATCGCACACTGTTCCTGTTCGAGTTTCGCCCGCTGCGACTGCATTTTCTTTCTTTTGTGTTTTCGTTTTAATTTTTTTATTATATTTGCCATTTTCCTTACCTTGTACTTTATCGCAGGTATTTCCTGCGACCAGTCATCCGTTATCTTCTAATCGGTCACTGCTCATTCTGTTCACAGCATTCCTGATTTTTTTATTATATCAAATTTTCTACGGCAATACAATTATCTGCCCCGGATAAATAATTTCCTCCTCTGTCAGACCATTTGCCCGACAGATATCAGCCACTTTTTCCATTGTACCATATCTGGATATACTGATCTGATATAAGGTATCTCCCGGTTTGATCACATAAGATGTTCCCGCTTCTGCTGATGAAGTCACTGCGCTATCCGTCACATCCTCGCTTATTTTGTTCTTAGCAACATTGTTTTCCACTTGTTCCTGTTTCACTCTCCGCTCCGCTTTTCTGGTATCGGATTCTTCCCGATAGATTTCCTGTTCTTTTTCCGAATTCAAAACGTTTTTTGTATCAGTTTCAGCATTATCCTCAGTAGCCATTGATGTTACTGGCGGTGTTTCTGTCGCCACCGGAGACACTGGAATCGGAGTCAGATCTTTTTTCAACGCGGAAGTTGGCGTAACTGATTTTTTTTCCGTCTGCCTTTCCGCTTTTGTCACTTCCGTTGAATTTGCAGTTCGGGAAACCGTATTCGTGATCGTATCCGTTATACTCTTATGATTATAATTTTGATAAAACTGTACGCCAACCGTCAGCACAGCCAACACAAGACAGGCTGTTGCCGCATAAGAAAAAACAGAAGCTCTTTCTTCTGTTTCCTGCGTTTCTTCTGTATGTTTCTTTTGAATGATCTTTCGAAAAGTTTTAACCGCGTCGTCCGCAACCAGCTCCTGTTCCGGCTGATTCAGTTCCGGATTCTTTTCCAGCATATACGCCTGCATCTGCGGATTTTTTTCATAATAAATATAATATCCACTCTGTCTCAACAATCTGCCATTGTCATAGCAGAAAAAAGCCTCCTCTTTTTCTACCGGATCCATCAGCATAAGCGCTTTTTCTTCGCCAAAAAGTTTCATATGGATCCGCTGCACGCCTTCTGTCACTTCCATCTGAAGAGATTTCTGCGTCAGGAACCACCCTATAATTTCCTGCCCTGCAAAATAATGTTCTATTTCCTCATGAAGTTTCTGCCATGTAAGATCACTGAACTCTACATGCTCTGCCGAAATCTCCCCTGCCTCTGCCGTCAGAGCTCCCCTGATAAACAGATAGCCTGTACCTGAATTCCATTTTATTTCGCCCGTAAAAACAGCAGCCGCACCTTTTTCCTCTTCTTCCGCCTTTTCTGCTATTTTCTTCAAAAAAGTGTATACATAATCTTCAATATAAATCCGGTATTTTTCATTCGGAATTCCTATCTGACGTATATTTTTGGGGAGGTTAAAACTTTCCTCATTTCCTTTTGCTGTCTGTTTTTCATCCTTGTAGATAACCTCTATCATATATATCACCCCTTCAGGCATCAGAATACCATACAGGAAATGCAGATTTTAGCATAATATAAGAGACACCCCCAAGAATTTAACGACATATTCTGCATGGTGCATATTTTTCTTTTGCTGCGGATACAATAAAGCAGAACCGACAGATCCATTTATAGCATCCAGCTGATGCTCAACCATCGTGAGGAATTTTTATGGCTTTCTATATCAATACAAATCAGCAGGACTGTTCCAGAGAAATCTCTGTTCTGTTAAAAAAATGCATTCTTTCCTATCCCCATCACTGGACAGATCTTGTCTTTCTCTGTATTGGAACCGATCGTGTCACAGGCGACTGTCTTGGTCCCTATGTTGGTCATCGGCTCAGTTCCTTTTGTTTTCCAGGAATATATGTTTACGGAACACTTGTACAGCCTGTACATGCATTAAACCTTTGTGACACACGCAAAGAGATTCTTTCCCGGCATCCGGACAGCCTGATCATTGCTGTTGATGCTTCTTTGGGACAAAAAAAGCACCTGGGATATGTGACCATCGCTAATGGTGCACTGTACCCAGGTGCTGCCGTTCATAAAAAACTGCCGCCTGTCGGCCATATTCATATTACAGGAATCGTCAACACAGCAGGCATGTTGGAACAGCTAACGCTCCAGACCACCCGTCTGTCAACTGTTATTTCCATTGCAGAACAAATCTCCAACGGGATTTTGCTGATGATCCCTCAATCTGATTTTAGACAAACTCTTTGATCTGTTTGTAAATACCTTCTGCATCCAGGCCATATTTCTCAAGAAGAGCAACTGCCGGACCTGATTCTCCAAATACATCATTAATACCGATACGTTTAACCGGTACAGGAGCTTTTTCAGAAAGGCATTCGCATACAGCTCCGCCTAAACCACCAATAATAGAATGTTCTTCTACTGTAACAACCTTGCCGGTCTCTTTGGCTGCTGCTACGATCAATTCTTCATCCAGTGGTTTGATCGTGTGGATATTGATTACCTTTGCATCAATTCCATCTGCTGCCAGTTTCTCCGCTGCCTCCAGAGAAGCAGCCACACAAAGTCCGTTTGCAACGATAGTAAGGTCTTTTCCCTCACGAAGAACGATGCCTTTGCCCATTTCAAATTTGTAGTCTGGTCTGTCATTGATTACCGGAACTGCCAGGCGGCCAAATCTCATATATACAGGTCCTACATGCTCATATGCAGCTTTTACCATTGCTTTTGCTTCAATATCATCAGAAGGACTCATAACAACCATACCAGGGATTGCTCTCATAAGTGCAAAATCCTCGCAGCACTGATGTGTAGCACCATCTTCGCCAACAGAGATACCGCCATGTGTAGCGCCTACTTTTACGTTCAATTTCGGATATGCAACAGAGTTGCGAAGCTGTTCATAAGCACGGCCTGCAGCAAACATTGCAAAAGTACTTGCAAACGGAACCTTGCCTGTTGTTGCAAGTCCGGCCGCAATACCCATCATGTTGCACTCTGCGATACCACAGTCAATATGTCTTTCCGGAAATTCTTTTTTGAACATTCCTGTCTGAGTAGCTGCAGCAAGGTCAGCGTCCAGAACAACCAGATCTTCATGTTCTTTTCCAAGCTCTACCAGAGCTGCGCCATAGCTGGCTCTTGTAGCGATTTTCTTTACTTCTGACATAATGCTTCACCTACTTTCTCCAGATCTTCCATTGCCTGTGCATACTGCTCATCATTCGGAGCTTTGCCATGCCATCCAGCCTGGTTTTCCATGAAGGAAACGCCCTTACCTTTGACAGTTTTCATAATGATTGCGGTAGGCATTCCTTTGACAGTCTTTGCTTCGTCAAATGCAGCTTTCAGCTGATCCATATCATTTCCGTCTGCTACATTGATCACATGGAAATTAAATGCTTCAAATTTCTTATCAATCGGATATGGAGAGCAAACTTCATCTACTTTTCCATCGATCTGAAGTCCATTATTATCAACAACCACAACAAGGTTGTCCAGTTTACGGAAGCCTGCGAACATAGCTGCCTCCCAAACCTGACCTTCCTGAATCTCACCATCGCCAAGAAGTGTATACACCCTGTAGGATTCGTTGCTCAGTTTTGCAGAAAGTGCCATACCTACTGCTGCTGAGATTCCCTGTCCAAGAGATCCGCTGGACATATCTACACCTGGAATATGTTTCATATCCGGATGTCCCTGCAGATAAGATCCCAGATGACGAAGAGTCTTCAGATCTTCTTTCGGAAAATATCCTCTCTCCGCAAGTACAGAATAAAGTCCCGGTGCTGTGTGTCCTTTAGAAAGGACAAAACGGTCTCTGTCTGCTTTCTTCGGATCTTTCGGATCTACGTTCATTTCTTCAAAATACAGATATGTGAATAAATCTGCTGCTGATAAAGATCCGCCCGGATGGCCGGCTTTTGCAGCATGAACTGCGGTCACGATGTCTTTGCGGACTTCGTTCGCAATTTTCTGAAGTTCTAATTTCTCCATGATGTTCAATTTCTCCTTTTAATAATTTGAAGAATAACTATTTCGCCCATAGTTAATCCATAACATGCTTATGCTACAATTAATTCTGACATTAGTCAAGTACAAGGATATAATTCACCAACTTCACGCTGCACCATGACCTTGTATTTACAAAATTCAAGAATCCCGCCACTGATTCACCACCTGCAGAGGTGGGATTCCTCTCACATCTTATATATAATATGTATTATTTGTCACCAAATACAGCTTTGTAGTCTTTCTGGAATTTTTCGATTCCTGCATCTGTCAGAGGATGTTTTGTCATCTGCTCCAGAACTTTGTATGGTACGGTTGCGATATCAGCTCCTGCCAGTGCACATTCTGTTACATGGATCGGATGACGAACGCTTGCACAGATGATCTGTGTATCGATTCCAGCAACTTCAAACATTTCAACGATCTGACGGATCAGCGGAAGTCCGTCTGTGGAGATATCATCCAGTCTTCCAAGGAACGGAGATACATATGTAGCACCTGCTCTTGCAGCAAGTAAAGCCTGGTTGGCAGTAAAGATCAGAGTAACATTTGTTTTGATTCCTTCTTTTGAAAGAACTTTGACAGCTTTCAGACCTTCTACTGTCATAGGAATCTTTACAACCATGTTTGGATGGATCTTGGCAATCTCACGTCCTTCTGCGATCATACCTTCTGCATCTGTTGTTGTAGCTTTTACTTCTCCGCTGATCGGTCCGTCAACGATCTCTGTGATTTCTTTGATCACTTCGTTGAAGTCTCTTCCTTCTTTTGCGATCAGGGACGGGTTTGTGGTGACACCACAGATAATTCCCATGTCATTTGCCTTACGAATGTCGTCTACATTTGCTGTGTCGATAAAAAATCTCATTTTAATTCCCTCCTGAGTTTTTGCTCTGTTTTTTTGATATTTTCATTATAACAGACCAAACATGAAGGTCAAGAGACGCCATAATTATTAATAAATTTTCTATTAATAATATCAATTTTTATAAATAAATTATTGCTTTATTTACGATTTTTGATCTATAATCGCCTTGAAAATCCAAGTTCTCTCAGTAGTCTCACTGATATTCGCATTAAATTATTAATAATAATTTTATTATACATATTTATTTTATTTTTTCCGTCATTCCATCCGGATCCGGAATCTTTCTTTTTGTATTTGCATAGGCAGTCGTCTTACGAGTGATCAGTTTCGGGGTATATTCAATATTATAAAGACTGGTTGGCTGCAGTCCTGCCGAATAAAACTGGTCATTCATCATGATCTTGCGAATAATGATATCACAGGCATCCCTGCCTTTCAGCGCAACAAAATGATCAATCGTTGTTAACGAAAGTCTCCGGATGCCAGAATAAAAAGTATCATCACAGCCAATGACCGAAACATCTTTCGGCACACGTATTCGGGATTCTTCCAGCGCATCGATCGCGCCAAGAGCCATCATATCGTTCTGACCGGCAATTGCCGTAAAGTTTTTGTCCTCTTTCAACAATTCCATTGTCAGCTGATATCCCATAGAATATTCCGAATCCATTTTTGGCAGCGTACGGTCAACAGATTCATCTGCTGCTTTGATCAATACATGCCCAGCCAGTCCTTCCTTCTCATATTCTTTCACAAAACCATCCACTCTTCTGGAGCGCTGCCACTGTCGTCTGGTCAGAGGCGGTGTGATAAATGCCACATCTCTGTGCCCCAGATCCAGCAAATGGCGTGCCATCAATCTTCCGACCATTGTATTGTCCTGGTTGATCGCGTCTACTGTCGTTGTCTTTTCTTTATTGCTGATAATAACAAGGGGAATCCTCCTTGCCAGTTCCTCCACCTTTTTCTGAAAGTCCGGATGAGGATTACATGCATAGATGATTCCCTGCGGGTCCATCGTGCTGATCATACGCAGATATTTTTCTTCCAGCCCCGCATCTCTCTGTGTGTTGCAGGTAAAAACGCCATACCCCTTCTCATTGGCAACCGATTCAATTCCCTGAAGAAGCAGTACATAATAAGGACTGGTCAGCGTAGGACACAGTACAACGATCAGTTTTTCTTTTCTTGTGTTGCTTTTGTTTTTGCGATGAGGCAGTTCATAGCCCAGCTCTCTGGCTGCACATTCTACCTTTTCCACCGTTTCGGCCGAAAAAGAAACATTGCTTCTGCGGTTCAGAATCATAGAAACAGTCGCCTGTGAAACTCCGGCTTTTTCTGCCACCTGTGAGGAAGTTGCCTTCTTTTTTGCCAATATTCTTTCTCTCTTTCTGCTGTCTGCGTGAAGCTGTATCAGAGATCCACTCTTCCTTCCAGCGCACGAAGCAGCGTTACTTCGTCAATATATTCCAGGTCTCCGCCTACCGGAACTCCACTTGCGATCCTGCTGACACGGATTCCTGTAGGTTTGATCAGCTTACTGATATACATTGCAGTTGTCTCACCTTCCAAACTGGAATTGGTGGCAATGATCACTTCTTTGATATCTTCTGTCTGCAGGCGCTTCATAAGTTCTTTGAGACGGATATCATCCGGTCCGATTCCCAGCATCGGCGATATTGCACCATGAAGCACATGATAAACCCCTTCGTATTTGCCGGTTTTTTCATAAGCTGCAAGATCTCTGGTATTTTCTACAACCATAATAGTACTCGCATCTCTCTTGGGATTGCTGCAGATCGGACAGAGCTCCTGGTCTGTCAGCGTACAGCACTTCTTGCAGTAACGGATCTTCTCACGAGCACCCGTGATCGAAGAGGTCAGCTGTTCAACCTGGTCTTTTGGCATATTCATAATATGAAATGCCAGTCTCTGCGCCGACTTCGGTCCGATTCCCGGCAGATGAGACAGCTGTTCGATCAGCTTGTTGATATGTGTGCTGTAATATTCCATCAGAAGGGAAGGCCTCCGCCTAAACTTCCGAATCCTCCTGTCAGTTTTGACATTACTGCTGCTGATTCTTCTTCAACTTTGCGAAGTGCCTCATTCGTAGCTGCCACGATCAGATCTTCCAGCATTTCAATATCGTCCGGATCAACTACTTCTTCTGCAAGTTTTACCTTTGTCACTTCACGTTTACCGGAAACAGTAACCTCCACAGCTCCGCCGCCTGCTGCTGCTGTAAATTCTTTTTCTTCCAGAGCCTTCTGATTCTCTTCCATCTGACGCTGCATTTTCTGCGCCTGTTTCATCAAATTATTCATGTTACCCGGCATTCCCATGCCCGGAAATCCTCCACGTTTTGCCATTTTATAAATCCTCCTGATGATATTTAATATATGAAAACCGCCTGTGCGGGATTCTTTGATAATATTTATTCTTCCGGCTCAGATCCAGGTGTTTCTTCGATCACAACATCCATATGGATATTCTCACGGATTGCCTGATCGACTGTGATCTGTGTCAGATTTGTCTGCTGGTGGTCCTCTGCTACAAGCATATGAAGTTCAATGCTCTTTCCAAGCTTCTGTTCAATGATCGTCTGCAATTCTTTCTTTGCGTCAGAATCATCCGGATAAAGCCTGCCAAGAGGTGTCTGGAATTCCACATACAGTATTGGTTCACCAGTCTCTCCATTGTATTTCGGCACAGACTGAAGCAACGCCTGTTTGAAAGCTGCTGTAGTCTGTCCAACGATCATCTTCCAGCTTGCCACTATCTTCTGCAGGTCTTCCGGAGCAGCCTTCTGTGGCGGCTTCGGCGGTTCTGCCTGCGCAGCTGTTGCTTCGCTTCCCGGTGCTGCCGCACTCTGTACGACTACCTGCTGTACCGGGCGTTCCTCTATCTTCTGCTCCAGTACACGGATACGATCCAGAACAGAATCCAGGTTCGTCTCCATTGCCGGACGGCAGAGTTTGATCAGAGCAATTTCCACAAGCACTCTTTTTTGTGTTGCAAAACGAATCTGATTGGACAAATCTGAAAAAATACGAATATATCTCATCAATGTATCACTGTCCGTCATCTCACTCTCTTCTTTGAGAAGTTTCAGATTCTCAGAAGAAACATCTATCGCTTCTTCCGGATTATCCGAAGTCTTGACAAGAAGAAGATTCCGCATGTACCAGGTAAAATCCCCTACAAACTGACTCAGTTCTCTTCCTCCCACAATCAGCTCTTCCAGAATGCGAATTGCAGATGTCACATCTCCGGCAAGCACCTTGCGAAGGAGTCTGCTGAATACTTCTGTATCGACAGCGCCCAGCACATCCAGCACTTTATCATAGGTAAGTGTCTGCCCCAGATAAAACGCAATACACTGATCCAGAAGGCTGAGTGCATCTCGCATGGATCCGTCTCCTGCCTTTGCCACATAACGAATTGCTTTTTCTTCTGCTTCCACGCCTTCAACTTTCAGAAGTTCTGACAACCGTGCGGCGATCGTATCGATTGAGATCCTGTGGAAATCATACCGCTGACATCTGGACAAAATCGTGATTGGAATCTTGTGGGCCTCGGTTGTCGCCAGAATAAAGATCACATAAGACGGCGGTTCTTCCAGTGTCTTGAGCAGGGCATTAAACGCACCAGTAGAAAGCATATGCACCTCATCGATGATATATACTTTGTACCTGCCCTCTGTCGGGCGATACGTAACCTCTTCCCGAATCTCTCGAATATTATCCACACCGTTATTGGAAGCAGCATCGATCTCGATCACGTTCATGGAAGTACCCGCCTGAATGGCTTTGCACATCTCACATTCATTACAAGGACTTCCATTCACCGGATGCTCACAGTTGACTGCTTTTGCCAGGATCTTGGCTACCGTTGTTTTACCGGTACCCCTTGTTCCGCAAAAAAGATATGCATGTCCGATACGATTTGCGTTGATCTGATTGGTAAGCGTGGTCACAATGTGATCCTGCCCTTTGACGTCTTCAAAATTATCGGGCCTGAACTTTCGGTACAGGGCAGTATAACTCATGAATACACTCCTCTCCTGCTGCCCGGGAATATCATATTTGCAGAAATATTCTCAGGCATTAAGCCGCCGCAGGAAAACTCCCGCGGCGGTCGTTGTTCTCTCTGTTATAACTCCTGTCAGTCTCCAAAGCTGATACCGATCTGTTTAGCAGCTTTGACGATCTGATCTTTCGGTGAAACCATTTTCAGTTTGCCCGCACATTCAGCAAGCGGAACCCTCTTGATCTTGCCGTTGATGACGCCGATCATAATTCCGTAATCTTCATCCAGAATTGCCTCTGCTGCACCAGCACCGATTCTTGTAGAAAGTACACGGTCATACGGACACGGTTCTCCTCCACGCTGAATATGTCCCGGAACTGTAACACGTACTTCACTGCCGATCACCTGATTGATCTGATCCGCGATCTCATAAGAAACAGACGGATATTTCTTCGCTCTGGCTTCGAGTTTTTCTTTATATTTTTTCTTCGGAAGTTCTGCATCTTCTTTTGAAATTGCACCTTCAGCAACGGCAAGGATCGTAAAACGTTTTCCTGCTTTATTTCGTTTCTCGATCGCAGCACATACTTTCTTGATATCGTACGGAATCTCCGGAATCAGAATAATATCTGCACCGCCGGCAATACCTGCATGGAGAGTCAGACTTCCGACTTTGTGTCCCATGATCTCAACGATAAATACACGGCCGTGAGATGTTGCTGTTGTATGAATACAGTCGATTGCATTCGTAGCAATATTTACCGCACTCTGGAAACCAAATGTCATATCTGTTCCATAAATATCATTATCGATCGTTTTTGGCAGATGAATGATATTCAGACCTTCTTCTCTCAGAAGATTGGCTGTCTTCTGCGTTCCGTTTCCACCAAGAATAACCAGACAGTCCAGACACAATTTGTAATAGGTCTGCTTCATGGCTTCAACCTTATCCAGTCCTTTTTCATCCGGCACGCGCATCAGTTTGAACGGCTGACGGGATGTACCAAGTATCGTACCACCGCGGGTCAGAATTCCGGAAAAATCTTTTGCTGTGAGCATATGATATTTTCCATAGATCAGTCCTTTATATCCGTCATCAAATCCATAAACTTCCAGGTCTTCCACTGCATTTGACAGGGCTTTTACAACACCTCTCATAGTTGCATTCAGAGCCTGGCAGTCACCACCGCTTGTTAATAAACCAATTCTTTTGATCATCGTACATTTTCCTCCTTACTGTGTAAGTGTTGTTTACTATTATATAATACTTTACCCCTACTTGACAAGTATTCAAAAATCGTCTATACTTAAAGTCCGCGCAGCCGGGGAGATAGCGGTGCCCTGTACCTGCAATCCGCTACAGCAGGGGTGATGCCAATCTGAGGTTTGTCTCCTGTGGAGCTGCCCTTTATAAGTGGCGTTGACGTTTGGGTCTCACGCAACAGGAATCTGTGAACCGTGTCAGGGCAGGAATGCAGCAGCACTAAGCAGAAGCTCTTGTGTGCCGTGAGGGTGCCTGGGCCGAGTTAACTGTAAAGGTAACGTCCATGGGAACATTTCGAGGTGCGGCGCGCGGAAAAAGAGATTATTTCATACTCTGTGGATATCATTTCCACGGAGTATTTTTTTATCCACAAAAAACACCCTCCCGGCCGGTTCTTCCCGGTAAGGAGGGTATTATTCATATTGGCGGCTCAGTGGCCTGCCGGCCTTTATTTGCAGATTTCAGCAACGACCTGATTGATCAGTTTGCCGTCTGCTTTGCCTTTCAGATCTCCCATAACTGCTTTCATGATCTGGCCTTTGTTCTTTGTTGCAAGAACTTCGGCAAATTTTCCCTCAAGATAAGTACGGATCTCATCTGCGCTCATCTGCTGCGGTGCATATTTCGCAATTACATCATATCTTGCCTGATATTCTGCACGAAGGTCATCACGGCTTTCCGGGCAGGTATCCAGCTGTTCTTTTACGGTCTTCATTTCTTTCAAAATCACACGATCAACAAGTGCTTCAGGCACATCCTCCCGGCAACCTTCATCGATGGCAGCTTTTTTGACGGCGGATACAAGAGAAGAAACTGCATCCTTTGTCGTTTTATCTTTTGCTTTCATGGCTGCGACCATGTCTTTTCTTAATGCTTCCAGTGTCATTTCAAAATTCCTCCTCGTTCATTAAACTGTTATCATCATATCACTTTTCCGGCAAAAAACAAGTGTTCAGACGTTTATCTGTCCCCGTCCACAGCTTCCTGTGCCTGCTGTTTTGCCAGCATTTTCAGGCGTTTTTTCTTTTCACGAAGCTCTTTAAAAAAATCCGAGAGCATGGTAGAACATTCTTCTTCCAAAACGCCCCGCGTGATTTTTACTTTATGGTTAAAGCCTTCCACCTCCAGAAGGTTCAACACCGATCCTGCACATCCCGCCTTCGGATTCATACTGCCGATCACAACTTCATCAATTCTTGACTGCACCAATGCACCGGCGCACATCTGACACGGCTCAAGTGTCACATACATGGTACACCCTTCCAGACGCCAGTCACCAAGTTTTTTGCTTGCTTTTCGTATTGCATTCAGTTCCGCATGGGACAGCGTATTTTTGTCTGTGTTTCTCCGATTATAGCCTCTTGCTATGATCTTACCATCCGAAACGATCACGCATCCGATCGGCACTTCTTCCAGTACGCGTGCCTTTTGGGCCTGCCGGATAGCTTCTTTCATATATTTTTCCTGTTCTGTCAAAGGGATTTCCTCCAAATCGCAATTCTTTCGAACTATCGTCCTGTTTTATCCAGTATAGTAAATGCCGGTTGCAAAATCAATGAATAAAAATTAGAATAGACCTATAAATTTCAGATAGACAGGAAGTATGAACATGCCTAAAATACATGGTTTAAACAAAACAACTTTACTTGATTATCCCGGACGAATCGCCGCAACGATCTTTCTGGGACACTGCAATTTCCGCTGCCCGTTCTGCCAGAACAGCGCTCTTGTATTAAATCCGGCAGCAGAACCTGAGATTCCGGAAGAACAAGTTCTTTCTTTCTTAAAAAAGCGTCAGGGAATCCTTGAAGGTGTCTGTATCTCCGGCGGCGAACCAACGCTTTCTCCTGACCTTGAAGACTTTATACAGAAAATCCACGATCTCGGTTATTCTGTCAAGCTTGACACAAACGGCACGCATCCGGAAATTTTGAAAAATCTTGCTGATAAAGGTCTGATCCAGAAAGCTGCTGTGGACATCAAAGCCTGTCCGGAAAATTATCCTTCTCTGTCCGGCCTGCTGCATCCTCCACTGGATGCTGTACGTGAGACAGTTGATTTTCTGCTTCACGGAAATCTTGATTATGAATTCCGGACAACCGTTGTCAAAGAGCTTCACAATGAAGAAGATTTCGTCCGCATCGGTCAGTGGTTAAAAGGAGCCAGGGGCTACTATCTCCAGGCATACAGGGACTCCGAAGAAGTCCTGCAGCCCGGTTTCAGCAGTTATTCTCTGGAAGAACTGGAACATTTTCGTAAAATTCTTTTAACAACCATTCCCGTTGTTGGGATTCGTGGAATCGATTAGGCGGTACCAGTAGCCGCCTTTGCCGCCCGGCACCTGAATCTCGCTGCTTTCTTTGAAATATGGGAAGCCAAACATATTCGCCATGAACCTCTCCTGCTGATCATATCTTCCCGGTACGCCGAGTACCGGCTGACCACAGTGGTTCTGACACAGTAGAAGATGTCCGAAATGATAATAGCCATACTGGACGAAACGATTATTTCGCAGAAGGCAGGTTCGCCGTCCCATACTGCAAAGATCCTGTGGAGATATTTTATGGCAGTCATGCAATTCCCCATCCTGAAACACTTCACACGGAGTTCCGCATCTACGAGAGTTCTGAGACTTTTGCTCCTGTGGTTTTCGATCCGGTGATTTCTTCTCCTGCATATTCATCACATTCTGATCCGGCGATACTGTTTCAGAATTTTGAACTAATGTACTGTCCGGCTCTGTCACTGACTGTGTGTGGAGTTCCTGACTCTCCGGTGTCTTCACTTCTGTCTGTGCAGCTTCTGCTTTCTGCTTCTCTGTGTCTGCTATTTCTGCAGCTGACTTATCTTTCTTCAGATGTTCTTTATCTTCTTTGCTTTCTGTTCTGCTATTTTTTTCATCTTTGCCGGATTTCACCGTTTCATCAGTTTCTGCCTTTCCATCTGACGCTGCACTTTCCGACATATTCTCCTCTATTCTCGGAACAACCCTGAATTTTTCTGGTCGGATTGGCATATCATCCCACTCTGTTCCGAAAAATCCACCCTGGTCAGTCGTAATGATCATTCCTCCCATTTCCTCCAGGGAATGTCCACTGTCCCCCATATGTTCAACAGAGCTCTCCAGTATGCAATTAATCTCTTCTTTTGCTGTCTCACACACACCAAGAAGGATTCCGTCTATACCTTCATCTTTCCGGACAAATCCATAAACACTGCATTCTGAGCCCGAAACCAGTCCCGGACACAGAAGATGCAGTTCTATCCTGCATACATTCCTCCATGCTTCAATCCGCACGAATCCACAGTTTACCCCTTTTTTGTCTTTTCGGTATTCATACACATATGCTACAAAACGCCGATACGCTGCCAAACAGCTCCCTCCTGCTTTTTATTTCACAAGAATCTTATTCTCTTTCCAGAGAATATATGCCGCTCTGATCCAGTTTTTCAGGGATTTCTGCATTTTCATATCCAGCATTTCTCTACTGTCCGCAAAGCCGATACATCCTGGATACTGCGGATAAAATCCAATAAATTTTCCATCAGCCCCATTCTTTATCTCATAATCTTCTTCAAACAAAGTCTCGCAAAATGCATCTTCTTCAAGTATTCCTTCATCATATAGCCGACACAGCCCGTCCATACTCTTCGGGTACAAGTTCTTTTCCATATTTTCCAGACCGGTACAGCTCACTTTTTCACGTTTATCCACAATCTCCCCACTTCGTTCCCATTCTCTGTAGATATCCAGAAAATCCGCTCCATCTATACCGTATATTGTTTTCATAAACTCCACATACTGTAATACAGATTCTTTCAAGTCCGTATTGTTCTGTGTTATGACGCAAAGCTGTGCAATTGCTTTTCCCCAGTCCTTATTCATTTTTTCTCCTCCACACGTCCATACAAAAAAACTTTCACCGTTAGCTTTTCCTTTGTGCTATAGCGGCAAATGTTTCCTTATTACGAAACATTATAACGAAATTCCTCGATATCATCAATACATAGATGTTTCTTTATTACGAAATATCAGGATATGGGGATAATTATGATACAGAAAATCAGAATGGACATGAGCATTGGCAGCAACATCCAGAAGATGCGCTACCAGAATAAACTCACACAGGAGCAGGTAATTGCCCGCATGAATCTGATGGGTCTCCCAATCTCCAAAAGCAGCTATGCCAAGATTGAAACCAACCGCATGAATATCAAGGTAAGCGAGTTGATGGCACTGGCAGATATCTTTCACTGCGAAGTGGGGGACTTTTTCAAAGATCTGATTAAATTAAAATAATTTTTTCGTTCTTTTTTGCTTCTTATAATTTCCTCTTTTTCTTTAGTCCATTATGGACTTCTGTCATCAAATTTCTACGTTATTGGAACATTGCGGAGTAATTTCCTATTACATAAAAAACAGACACTACCTGTTGCACACAGATAATGTCTGTTATATCAAAACTGATCTAAATTCTTACGGTCGCCGTATAGACTTCCGCCGATGTTTCTTGGCTTCGTAGAGAAACTGATCTGCTGTCGCGATCACCTGCTGAATATCCGTCTGCGGCCCGGAGCAAAACTCAGCGATTCCGAGAGAGAGCTCCACCAGAAACGGTTTATCTGATTTTTCATTAAAATATGTGCAGGCATCTTTCACACGTTTGCGGAATATTTCCTGATACCCTTCTTCGGTACATTTCAGAAGAATCAGGAATTCATCTCCGCCCACACGCGCCAGAACGTCATCGCTTCGAATGCATCCTCTCAGAATCTCCGCCACACTTCGAAGTGCAAAGTTTCCTGCCGGATGTCCCCAGTTATCATTGATCTCTTTCAGATGGTCAAGATCTCCGCAGATCATATAAGCACGCTGTTCCTGCTCTTCATGACAGAATTTTTTTGCTTCTTCTGTAAATCCTCTGAGATTCAAAAGGCCGGTCAGCTCATCATTCGCAGACATGATACCCAGAATCCGATTACGTTCCCGGATCACCTCAAGGTCTTTCGTCATCTCACGGCGTCTCGCCGCTTCTGCCTTACTTATTTCAAGATAGCGGAGAGAGAGCCCGATCTGCAGACTGATCACATAGAAGAACGGAAATTCTTCCTGCTGAATATCACATGCCAGTAAGCCGTACTGTCTTTCGCCGGAAAACAGCAAAAAAATCATAAACTGATGTCTCTCTCCATCCTCCATAAGCTGACAGATTCCACCTTCTTTTGAAACCGGCGGACGGTCATAAAGATGAAATGCATCCACTTCTTCTTTTTTGTAATATGCTGCAAGACGCAGATTCTCCGGACATTTCCACTCCTCATCTTTGCGATAGACAACAGGCTCGTCCAACAGGAAAAGATAAGTACATTTAGTCCGAAGTTCCCGCATATTTTCCATCGCTTCCAAAAGAAAAGCATGTTCATCATCCATGCAGTCATTTAAATTTCGTGCAAGAGACGGAATAAACCAGGACTTTCTCTGAAAATTGATCAGTTCCAGTTTCATATTTGTAATGGCACGGTTTAATTTATGTATCTGATCGACAAGATTCAGTGGTGTATTCTGTGTTTTGCCGTTTTTTTCCTGACATCCACAGGACTCCCTGACACACAGAGAAACCGGGACACGTCTTGACAATGCATCCTTTCCGTCAAGCTTATAGATCAGATCGTAGACCGCCATTCTGCCCATCAGAACACCATCCTGCACAACGGTTGTAAGTGCGGGGTCCATGCCCGATGCCCGCTCGCAGTCATCAAATCCGGTGATCAGGATATCTTTTCCTACTTTCAGTCCACGCTTTTCACATACACGGTAACCGGCAAATGCCATTTCATCGTTGGCAAATACAATTGCCTCGGCATTCGGATTATCATCAAGAAGCTGATCTACCTGACGGTCAACAAACTCGGAATAATCACCCTGTGCAATCATCTTGTCACTGACCGGAAGATGATATCTTTCCATCATTTCAAAATAGGTGGCTTTTCGCTCTTTTGCATCGGTATTCTGCGCCGGTCCGGATACAAAAAGAATATTGCTGCAATGATGTTCCTCAATCAGGTGCGCCATAACCAGCCGGATTCCCTGTTTGTTGTCACAGATCAGCGAATGGCAGTTTGGCTCATGCACGATTTCTGTGAGAAATACTGTCGGAATAGAATTAAATTTCAGTGCAAACTGCTCGGCGCTTTCGTTTTTCAGCTGAAGCCCGAGTGTACCATAATTGATGATCAACCCGTCAAGTCCACCGATCAGACTGTAATCGTGAATCGTATTAAATTGATAGTCAAAGGAATTTTTATGAGTTCCGCCAAGCATATCCTCGAAAAAGTCTTTTGTCTGCGTTCCGAGAAAGAAACAGACATTGACATCCAGTTCTTCTGCTGCCTCTGCAATTCCAAGGATGTGTTCCTTCGGAAAGTATGTATGTACACCACCAATCAGAATTCCAATATTATATCGCTTATGTTCTTTCATGTCAGACACCCCTCTGAATGAATATACGCACACATTTTTGTATATTATACCAGTAAATCATCAATCTTACCAGTAGATATTTAGTACTTTTTGGCAATATAATACGGAACCGGAATCATCCGGTCTCCCCGCCTTTTTCAAATGCAAATAATGTCACACTTACTGCATCGTTCTGCGCCAATGTCTTGCTGACTACCTTCCCCGGCATGCACTCTGCTTCTCCTGTAATTTGAATTTTGATTGGAAAATGAAATGTTTTTGTAATAATTTGGAATTTCCATGGGACATTCTGCTGTGAAATATGTGTTTAAGGTGCGAAATGTTACATGTTTGTTACAAAATCAAAATGAAAGTGTTGATTATTTGCGAAAATGTGTTATACTTAGCGTACAAAATATTTAAGAGGTGTTATTTTATGAAAAGCAAAAAAGTTCTTTCACTGCTTCTTGCATGTGCAGTGACCATATCTATGGGAACAACCGTATTTGCTTCCACAGAAGATCAGATTGCAGCAGCACAGGAACAGAAGCAGGAGGCGCAGGCGGGACTTGCCGAGGCACAGGCGAACATCAGTGACCTGGAAAGCAAGAAACAGGAGCTTGAATCTTACCTGTCAGAACTAAATACTCAATATACAGAACTTACAGACAGTATTTCACAGCTCAGCGTGGAAGCCGCTGAAAAAGAAGAAGAGCTGAAAAATGTGCAGGCAGAGCTTGAAAAAGCAAAGCAGGATGCACAGGATCAGTATGAAGCCATGAAGATCCGTATTAAATATATGTACGAAAATGGTGGAAGCACAATGCTTGAGCTTCTTCTTTCTTCAAATAATCTTTCTGATTTCTTAAACGAAGCAAACAACATCGCATCTATTTCTACATATGACAGAAATATGCTTAAGAAATATGAAGAAACACAGGAAGCAATTAAAACCCAGGAGGCACAGGTGGAAGAAGAATCTACTTCTATCAGCAATCTTCTGACAGAAAAAAGCTCCAAACAGCAGGAAGTTCAGAATCTGGTATCCACTACCAGCGATAATATCAGTTCCTATGTAAACCAGATCAGTGCAAGTCAGGATGAGGCAAGCGCACTGATGGCACAGGTAAACAGCGCTGACAGCAGCATTTCACAGCTGATGGAACAGGCAGAGCAGGAACGTGCAGCAGAGGAAGCTGCGGCAGAAGCGGCTCAGGCAGCGGCAGCAGCTCAGACAGAAGATACTGATGCAGCTGATGAAGGCGACAGTTCTGAGGAAGCGACAACAGATGCAGAAGAAATTTCTACAGACGATAGCAGCTCTGAATCTTCTGATGCGACGGAGGATACATCCGACGCAGAAGACAGCAGCACTTCAGACGATACATCTGCGGATACTTCATCTGCTGAGGACACATCTTCAGACAGTTCTTCCGATTCCGGTTCTTCCAGCCAGGGAAAATACCTTGGAAACTTTATGCTGACAGGATATTGTAACTGCGCACAGTGCTGCGGAACAGCAGGAAATGCAACAGCAAGCGGTGTTATGCCAACAGCAGGACATACCGTAGCGATGGCTGGTGTACCTTTTGGAACACAGCTTCTGATCAATGGTACCGTTTATACCGTAGAAGACCTTGGAACTCCTTATGGACATGTTGATATTTACTGCGGCAGCCATAGCGAGGCACTGAGCTTCGGATTACAGTATGCAGATGTGTACCAGTTAAACTAAAGGGGATTTTTAATATATACAGAGAACTTGCCACTTTGGCATAAAAACAGCAGGCCATGAAGGTCTGCTGTTTTGCGTTACGTTATTTTAGAGATATGGTGTGCCCGGGATTTCCGGATAGGAACCCATGCCGATCAGAAGCTCCAGTCCAACCTGGCGAGCCTCAAGTACAGCCGCCTTAACTGCGCTGGCATCACCGGAGATACCGAGGATCACTTCATTGGAATGACTGGTTCCGATGCTCGGGGTCATATAGCAGGTAATATTTACTGCTGATGCCTTCATTGCGGTATCTGCCATCACAAGGCCGATTGCAGCCGGGGAGCCTGCCATGAATCCGAACGCTTCGCCGGGTACTGCATGAAATGCTTTCTGTAATGCAGCGCCTGCACTTGCGGAGTAGGTAAATTCCAGATGCCCTGATTCGCTGATATAAAGTTCACCGGCATTTTTCTTTGTAAGTTCCAGTGCAAGTTCAATCGCATGGCGCACATCCGAAACATCATTTCCGCCAATCACAATATAGTTTCCGTGACCACCCCAGCCTTTGGTATCACGCGGAAATTCAATGGAAAGCACATCTGTGTTGGTTGCTTTTACTGCATCATCAATCGCTGTGATCTGTCCTGCGGCTCCCGTCCTTGAGCTGAACAGTCCGAGCGCATGATATTTGGTACCCACATTCATTTCTTTTAATAATGTATCATCAATTCCGGAAATCACCAGTCCGATCGTATCAAGGACGGTGGTTCCCACAAATTCTGTCCGTGTACAATGTGTACTGATACTTTTTACATCAATCATGAAAAAACTCCTTTCTGTTCTGATATTCATATTGAATCATCAGGAACAGATCTTTGTTCAAGAATGCCTCGACATTCTTGTTGCGAGATGCGCGTCATGCAATGCATGACATACTTCTTCTGCGCAT
>OGQQ01001171.1_pt1 | contig 21694 bp, 15 predicted proteins | sample 1553281 | NCBI WGS metagenome assembly OGQQ01 (sample SAMEA2579937, study PRJEB22360) | human gut metagenome | biome: human gut; feature: human-associated habitat; material: faeces | place: Denmark | collected 2008/2010 | reverse complement strand
CGATGAACAGCTCGCATTCTTCGGGGTTGTTGGACTGGCAGTCCTTGAGCTTGTCCGGCATGCCGGCCGATTCGAAGATCGACTTGCGGCGGGTGTTCTCACGTGCCTTCTTGGCGGCCAGACGCGCACGGGAGGCCTCGATGGCCTTCTGGATGATGTTCTTGGCCTCGTTCGGGTGGGCGTCGAACCAGTCGCCGAGCTTGTCGGTCATGACGCGCTGCACGAAGGTCTTCGCTTCGGAGTTGCCGAGCTTGGTCTTGGTCTGGCCTTCGAACTGCGGGTTGGTGAGCTTGACGGACACGACGGCGGTCAGGCCTTCGCGCACGTCGTCGCCGGACAGGTTCTCGTCCTTGTCCTTGAGGATGTTCTTCTCGCGGGCGTAGCGGTTGACCAGCGAGGTCAGCGCGGCGCGGAAGCCCTCCTCATGGGTGCCGCCCTCGGTGGTGGAGATGGTGTTGGCGAAGGTGTGCACGGCTTCGGAATACGCGGTGGTCCACTGCATGGCGATTTCCGCGGAGATGCCGATCTTCAGGTCCTCGGCCTCGAAGTCGATGACGTCCGGTTCGACCGGTGTCGCCTTGCGGGACTTCACCAGGTAATCGACGTAGTCCTTGATGCCGTCGTTGTACTGGTAGGTGACGGTCTGGAACTTGTCTTCGGTTTCGGATTCCTCGCCGGAAACCTCGTCGCCGGCCTGGTCGGGCTCGCGCAGGTCGGTCAGGGAGATCTTCAGGCCCTTGTTCAGGAACGCCATCTGCTGGAAGCGGTTGCGCAGGATCTCGAAATCGTAGGTGGTGGTTTCGAAGATCTTGCCATCGGCCCAGAAGGTCACGGAAGTGCCGGTGGACTCGCCTTCCTCCATCGGCTTGCCCTTGAGCAGACGCGCGGTCGGCTTCTGGTCGATGTAGGTCTGGGTCCAGTGGAAGCCCTGACGGCGCACTTCGATGTCCACGCGGGTGGACAGCGCGTTCACCACGGAGATGCCCACGCCGTGCAGGCCGCCGGAGACCGCGTAACCGCCGCCACCGAACTTGCCGCCAGCGTGCAGCTTGGTCATCACGGTTTCGACACCGGAGATGCCTTCGCCCGGCACTTCGTCGACCGGGATGCCTCGGCCGTCGTCCACCACGCGCACGCCGCCGTCCGGCAGAATCGTCACTTCGATGTGTGACGCGTAGCCGGCAAGCGCCTCGTCGACGGAGTTGTCGACGATCTCATACACCAGATGGTGCAGGCCGCGGGGGCCGGTGGAGCCGATATACATGCCCGGGCGGATACGCACCGCCTCAAGGCCTTCCAGCACCCTCAGATCGGACGCGTCGTAGTGTTCCGGAGACAGCGAATCGTCAAGTTGCGCATCTTCGAGCTGGTCGTTCTGGATCTGATCCTGAATCTGATCTTCCTGCGTGTTTTCAGCTGATTCGTTCAGCGAATCCGCATCAAGGTCTGCCACAGAGATTCCTTCCTGCATTTTTCCCGCCATCAAGGGTCATTTCCGCAGGTGATACCACCTAGAACGCAAATAAAGGCCCCTTCTAGGCGTTTACATACACTGCTGGATATTCTACTCATGGAGGGGGACAGCGCGCTATAGACATTTGTCCTTGGAATTCAACGGTTTCCAACGGCTTCGGCATGGTTCCGAACGCGTCCGACGAGCCGGAAAACCTCCGTAAACCCCGTCGCAACGGCCTGTTTCACGCGCGCCACAATCGATCTCTCCTGTCAGAGAGGTCGATTGTAAGTCGACTTCGCAATAGCCCTCAGTAGCGAATCTTCCTTGAGATACGCCCACGGCTGAACCCTTGGCTCTGCGGGCCGGTGACCCTCACCTCATTGATGGTCAGACCTTCGAGTTTCCTGCGGATGGTGTCCGTCAGCAACGGCGTCATATACGACAGGGTGGTGGTCCAGGCCGGGCTGTCGCAACGTATCGTCAGCACGCCGTCTCGCAGGCTGGCGGGGTAGGAGTGCTTCGCGTTCTCCACGCCCACCACCTGGTCCCAATGGTCGCGCATCTGCGCCATTTTGAGGTGGGGTATCCATGCGCCGTTCGATGCCAGCAGATTGAACAGGCTGCCGACGGTTTCCGGATCGCGTCCGGGTTTGCCGAAGCTTTCCCACGCCTTGCGCGCGCGTTCCTCGCGTTCCTTGAGCCGCCCGGCACGGTCGCTGATGCGGTCGAACACTTCGGCCGGCAGTTTGCGTTGGTCGAGGTTCAGCAGTTCGCAGATTGGTGGTTTCGGCATTAGGATTCGGCCTCGATTCCTTGCGATTGCGCGCCACGTCCGGCGGCAAGCATGGCCGCCATCGCCGCGATATCGCCGTCCGTCTCCTGCGATTGCGCACGCAGCGCGGCAACGTCGATGACATGCGCCTTGCCTTGCGGAATATCGCTTGCCGCGGCAACGGTGATCAGCACCTGGTCCTGCCGTCGCGCGAAGTCGAGGATCTGCCCGCGACGGGACTCGTCGAGCTGGGCGAACACATCGTCGAGGATCACGATCGGCTTGACGTCGCGCTGCGCCGAAACCACTTCGTACAGCGCCATTTTCAAGGCCAACGCCATCGTCCACATCTCGCCGTTCGAAGCGAATTCGCGGGCTGGCATGTCGTTGAGCCGCAATGTCAGATCATCGCGCTGCGGTCCGATCAGATTCTGCCCACGGGCCACTTCGCCGGGGTAGATGCGCTGGAAATGACGGCTGATTTCCGCGGCCGGCTCGTCGAACAGAAGCACCTCGTCGAAGGACGGCTCATACACCAGGTCGGCCTGTTCCTCTTCGCCCGCCAGCGAAGCATAGATGCGGGTGAACGGCTCGCGCAGCAGTCCGATCACATCGTTCCGGTCCTTGGTCAATTGCACGCCGAGGGCGATGAATTGGCCGGTCCACACTTCCAGACCGCTCAGCACGGCCTGACGCCCGTATTCGGGGTCGATGCCGGAGCCGTCGGACAGCTGTTTGAGCAATGCGGCACGCTGTTTGGCAACGTGCGTGAACTGTTGCAACGACTGCGCATAACGGGGCAACAGCAGCGAAGCCGCCTGGTTGAGGAAGTTCCTTCGGGTGGCCGGATCGCCAGACACCAACCGCTGGTCTTCGGGGGTAAAGGACACGGAGGGGACCAAACCCACGATATCCCTCATATATTGCGATTTTCCGCCGTCCACGCGCGCCCTGTTGGCGCCTCGCGCGGCGATGGTGATCTCATATGTGCGCTGTTCGCCCGCATCTTCGACGTTGGCCCGGACAGTGGCGGAAGGGGGGCCTTTTTCGACCAGCGGCAGCGATGACGAGGTGCGGTGGCTGGAGCCGGTGGACAGCACTTCCACGGCTTCCACGATATTGGTTTTCCCTAGGCCGTTCGAGCCTTGGAGAATGTTGATTCCCGGTTCGAAATCAAGCACGCAATGGTCCCATGACCGGTAATGGTCGAGCGCGAGACGGGAGATATGCATGAAAACCGGGATTCCTTGAAGGCGATGGCATGGTGGCCCGGACGGGAACTTGCCGTCCGGGCCACAGGTGGAACGAAATCAGTTGTTGAAGCGCATCGGAACGAGCAGGTAACGGTAGTCCATGGATTCGTCGGAATCCGCTTCCTGCTGGCCGTTGAATTCCACGGGCTTGACCGCGGTGGTCATCTTCATGCGCACGAACGGCTCGCTGATGGCGCTCAGGCCGTCGACCAGATAGGAGGGGTTGAACGCCACGGTGATGTCCTCGCCGTCCATGTCGATGTCGAGAATCTCCTTCGCCTGTGCTTCGTCGGCGGTGCCGGCCGACAGCGTCAGCTCCTGGCCGGAGAAGACCATACGGATCGGGGCGTTACGTTCGGCGACCAGCGAAACGCGCTTGATGGCGTCGATGAGGGCCTGCTTGTTGATGACGGCATGAATCGGGTATTCATCGGCATACAGGCGGTCAACGGCCGGGAATTCGCCGTCGATGAGCTGGGAGGTGGACACGCGGCCGGCGTTCTCGAAGCCCAGCAGGGACGGGTTGTCCGCATCGAAATCGATGGTGACGTTCTGATGCTCGTCCAGCGAACGCGCCATGTCGCGCAGCAGCGAGCCACGGACCAAAGCGGTGGTGCTGATGGTCGCATCCTCCGGCGTCCAGGTGAAGCTGGAACGGGCCAGACGGAAACGGTCGGTGGAGCTCATGATGACCTTGTCGCCCTGGAACTGGACGCGGATGCCGGTGAGCACCGGACGGTTCTCCTCACGGGAGACCGCGACGGACGCCTGGTTGACGGCCTGAGCGAAGGTGGGGGAGTCCACCTGACCCAGTTTCGTCGGCACCACGGGCAGATCCGGATATTCGCTTTCCGGCATGAGCTGCATGGTGAAGGTCGACTTGCCCGACGTGATGGTCATCGTGGAACCATCAGTGGAAAGATAGGTTTTCGCAGCGGGCAGCGACTTGGTGATGTCGGCAAGCAGTTTGCCCAGCACCAGAACGCTACCGGCCTCGTCCACGCCGGCTTCGATGTGGTGGCGTGCGGAAATGGCGTAGTTGAAGGCGGAAAGCTGGAGTGTGCCGTCAATGGCTTCCAGACGGATGCCCGCCAGAATCGGGGTTGCGGGACGTGCGTCGATGACACGTGTGGTCCATGCCACGGCATCGGCAAGAGCTTGGGAATTGACTTCGACTTTCATGGGGTATTCCTCGTTTCGTTCGATTCACATGCCATTCTAGCGATAAGAGCAACGACGACGAAAGCATGGGGAATTCCCCGCATTACGAGAATGACGATGAAAGTAAGAAAAACGTACTTTCGTAATAATAAGCCCTGTGGATAGTGTGGATAAGCTCGTTCAGCCCAAGCGCAGCAACGTCTCAGTACGAGGCGACATCTGTGGATAACTTCTGAGTCGAATGTGGATAAGAGCATGGGTTATCCACAGGCTCATGGCCGCGCAAAACTTATCCACAATTCACTGTGAATAATCCACGAGCCATCCACTGCCGTTTTCCGTGTTTCCAACGGCTTTTCCACAGACCTTTCCCCGAAATGTGGATATGTATGTGGAAAACTCGATGTACAAGAAATTCTGTCCGGGCGTGTCACGCGGATAGTAAAAAGGCTGGTAAATAATTTACCAGCCTAAGGAAAACCGTTGGAAATACGCCGTTTGTTGTGGTTGCTTCCGTTACTTGTCGTTGGAACGCTGCTTGAGCTGCAGAGTCAACTCGGTCACGTAGTTGTAGATCTCCTGCTTCTCCTGCATCTCGTCGTTGATGCGCGTATACGCGTGCATCACGGTGGTGTGGTCCTTGCCACCGAAGACCAGGCCGATGTCGTTGAGGCTCATGCTGGTCAGCTCGCGTACCAGATACATGGCGATCTGGCGTGCCAGCGCGATCTTCTTGGTACGCGAACGGCCGACGATGTCGTCGAACGTCAAATAGAAGTACTTGGCCACCTGCGTGATGATGTCCGCGGGCTTGATCTCCACGTCGGTGGTGAAGAAGTCCTGCAAAGTCTGCTCCGCAAGGGCTTTGGTGACCGGCTGGTTGCTCAGCGACGCCATGGCGGTCACACGGTTCAGCGCGCCTTCCAGCTCGCGGATGTTCTCGGTGAACCGTTCCGCGATCAGGTTGAACACGTCGTTGGGAATATTGGAGCCGTTCATGGTGGCGATCATGCGCAGAATGGCGATTCGCGTCTCCAGATCCGGCGGTTTGACGTCCACGGTCAGGCCCGATTCGAAGCGGGAGATCAGACGTTCGTTGAAGCCCTGCAGGTCCTTCGGCGGCACATCGGAGGCGATCACGATGCGCTTGTTGGCCTGATGCAGGGTGTTGAACGTGTGGAAGAACTGCTCAAGGGTCGCGTCCTTGCCGCTCAGGAACTGGATATCGTCGATGAGCAGCACGTCGACCTCGCGGTAGCGGCGGTTGAATTCCTTGATCTGGCCGGAACTTTGGTTCGTATCGGCCAGAGCCTCGATGAATTCGTTGGTGAATTCCTCACTGGTGACGTAGCGGACCTTCAGATTGGGGTCCTTGACCAGCGCGTAGTTGCCGATGGCGTTCAGCAAATGGGTTTTGCCCAGGCCGGAGCCTCCGTAGATACACAACGGATTGAAATCATGGCCGGAACCCTCCGCCACGGCCAGCGCCACGGTACGTGCGAAACGGTTGGAATCGCCGGGCACGAAGGTGTCGAAGGTGGCGTTCTTGTTCAAATGCGTTTCGGGGTCGAGCAGCGGCCTGTTCTGGCCGCTCTGGAAATGGTCCTGTTCCGGCGGCATCGTCGCGGGAATCGGCAACTGGCCCTGCATCGTCTCGTTCGCAGGGGACTTCGCCGGCGATTTCGCGGGGGAGAAGCGCGGATAGGTTTCCTCCGGCTGTTCCTCCGTTTTCGGCTTCATTTCAACGATTTTGAAGGCGGGGAAGATGTCCTGTTCGGCGGATTCGCGCAACGCCTCCATCAACGGCTTGTTCAATTCGGTCTGCAAAGCCTGCTGAGCCGCCTCACTGGGCACGCACAGCATGATGGTCGGACCCCACATGCCTTCGGGATAGACGTTCTCCAGCCAGCTTTTGTCACGTACGGACAGCGACGGATTCTGGTGCAGCAGGGCCAAAGCGTCGGACCACACCCCACGAGCCTGCTCGAGAGGATCTGTTGTCGTGTTATCAGCCACGGATAATCCTTTCTCGACAGACGTACCACTGATGTGCAACTGTATATTTGTACTCTCTTTTCCCCGAGTTATCCACCGGCGTGCGTGTTGAAAAGATTGAAATGTGAATAACATTGTTGTAGTTTGTGGATAACTTTTGTGGGGAATTCGGCGGAATCGCAACGATTATGTGGATTGTTTTATGCGGGGAATCCCCATGAAAATGTGAAGAAAAATGGACGACGCGACAATCTGTTCAGGGGTCAGAGTAATTTAGTAGAGCTTGACTCATGAGGAGCCGTGCCTTGGCATGGCTAAAAACACCGGGAGCATTAATTATGAAGAGGACATTCCAGCCGAACAACCGCCGTCGCCACATGAAGCACGGTTTCCGTCAGCGCATGCGCACCCGCGCAGGCCGCGCTCTGATCAACCGTCGCCGCGCCAAGGGCCGCAAGTCCCTCGCTGCCTGATTTTTTAGTGGCATAGAGCGGTGGAACGGCTGAAAAGCCATCGCGATTTTGTTGCGGTGCTCAAACGCCGTCGTAGGGTATCGCGAGAAGACATCGTCGTGCATTATCTGATGCACGACGATGTCGTAACGGGCGATACAGCGACGGTGCAAGGCCGCCGTGTCGGCTTGGCCGTTTCTAAAGCTGTTGGCAACGCGGTCACGCGCAACGCCGTGAAAAGGCGTTTCCGTGTGCTTGCACGAAAGTACGAATCACTATTACCTGAATCCTGCGATATCGTGTTGCGTGCCAAGCCAAGTGCCGCACGTGCCGATTTCCTGTCGCTTGAGCAGCAGATGGCATCGTGTTTCGAAGCGGTGAAACGTAAAACCGCTTCCCGGCAATGAGCAAGGGGCATCATCGCAATTGGATGGTGCGGCTCATCCGCTGGTATCAGAAACATATTTCCGCCCATACCGCACCTCGGTGCCGGTATTATCCCAGCTGCTCCAGTTATGCGATTCAGGCGATTGAACGATTTGGCTGCCTTAAAGGTGGCCTTCTTGCGTTATTACGCCTTCTTCGTTGCAACCAGTGGAACCGTGGAGGAATCGACGACGTTCCACAGCTCTATTCCTTGTTTTACAGATGTTCGTGGTCGAAGGCACATGAGGAGCCTCGTCTCACGCCTCTGGATGTAGATGAACCTATAGGCGATAAGGAGAATGGCCTGTAATGAATCAAGATCAATTCCTCCTCGATAGTGGTTTCTGGGGCTGGCTGTACAAGCTCCTATACCCCGTCGAGTGGCTCATGACGCAGATTATGGCCGGATTCCACCGATTCATGGTGATGCTGGGCATGAACGAGATCGGTTTCTCGTGGGTCATGTCCATCGTGTTCCTGGTGATTGTGGTCCAGGCGTGCGTGTTCCCGCTGTTCTACAAGTCCATGAAGGGCATGCGCAAGATGCAGGCCCAGATGGCCGTTTTGCAGCCCAAGATGCAGCGCATCCAAAACAAGTACAAGGGCAAGAACGATCCCGCCAGCAAAGAGGCTTTGCAACGCGAGATGATGAAGCTCTACCAGGACAACGACGCGAACCCGATGGGCGGCTGCACGTCGATGCTGCCTATGTTCGTGCAGGGTCCTGTGTTCATGTGCATGTTCTACACCCTGTCGGCCATTCCATACATCGCCCGTGGCAAGTTCAGGAACGGTTCCGGCCTCGGCGCCTTCGACATCGCCACCGCCAAGCAGTTCACCTCCACCAACGTGTTCGGCGTGAACGTGGCCGAGAACTTCACCACTGCCGACATCCACGGCAAGATCATCATCGGCATCTTCGTGGCGTTGATGTGCTTCTGCCTGTGGCTCATGCAGTACAACAGCATGAAGCGCAACATGGCCCAGAGCGCTGCGAACAAGCAGACTGAAATGATGCAGAAGATGATGCTGTGGATGTTCCCGATCATGTACATCTTCTCCGGCGTCGCCATGCCGTTCGCAGTGCTGGTGTACTGGTTGACCAACAACATCTGCAACCTGCTGCGTTCCGTCTGGCAGATCCACGTCTTCCCGACTCCGGGATCCCCGGCCGCCGAAGCGAAGGAAAAGCGCGACCACGCCCACGAGAACGCCCGCCGCGCCAAGGCCGGTCTGCCGTCCCTCGAAGAGGAGGAGCTGCAGAAAGCCAAGAAGGCCGCGGAGGCGAAGGAAAAGAACGGCTTCCAGCGTCAGCAGCCAAGCCGCAAAAAGAAGAAGAAGAAGAAATAACATCAAGTGTGTGTCCTGTGTTTCACGTGAAACGCAGGACACACCGCTTTTGTATCGGGCGAATCGCCCATATGATACAACCCAATCAGTAGACTTTCAGTAGACTTTCAGTAGACTTGAAATAATACGAACCCCGCTCAAAGGAGTAAAACACCATGGCGCAGGATGCTGAGAAAACCATCGATCAGCTCAATGACGAAGCTGACATCGCTGCCGATTACCTTGAAGGATTGCTTGACATCGTCGACTACGAGGGCGATATCGAAATGGGCGTGCGCAACAACCGTCCGACCGTGCAGATCGTTGCCGACGACGACACCGACATCAAACATCTGATCGGACGCAACGGCGAAGTCGTGGACGCCCTGCAGCAGCTCACCCGACTCGCCGTACAACAGAAGACCGGCGAGCGGTCCCACCTCATCGTGGACGTGGACGGCTATCTGAAGCGCAAGCGCCAGCGCCTGCACGACCTTGCGCTGGATGCCATCGACGAGGCGCGCGAGACTGGCGAGCCGGTGGACCTGAAGCCGATGAACTCCTTCGAACGCAAGATCATCCATGATGTGGTGCGCGAGGAAGGCATGAAGTCTCGGTCCCATGGCGAAGAACCGCATCGTTACGTCACGGTGTACGTCAAGGCTTCCGCAGCCGATGACGCCGACGAGATCGACGAAGCCTGAAATAGTTTCACGTGAAACATGAAGCGTCGCGAGTTTCTCGCGGCGCTTTTTGATGCCTGTAGATTAGGATGGTGTGCATGAGTGATGTGAATGACGAATTGGATGGGTCGCCGATTCTTGAGGAAGTGCTTGGCGATGCATTGGGCAAGTTGAAGGTGTTTCACGTGAAACTTGCTGCGGAAGGAGAGCCGCGCGGGCTGATAGGGCCACGCGATGTCGGTATTATTTGGGAACGGCATATTCTGAACTCCGCGGCCATCGTACCGTTCATCCGTGAAGCAACGGCCAAGAGGCAATTCAAGACGGTGGCGGATATCGGCAGTGGCGGAGGATTCCCCGGTATCGTGGCGGCCGCCTGCCTGCCGGACCACCAGTTCACTTTGGTGGAACCGATGGAACGCCGTATCGAATGGCTTCATGAGTGCGTTGACGAAATGGGATTGGACAATGTCTCGATAGTGCGCTCCCGAGCCAACGCCGTAATCGAAGCCGTCCGCGGTTCGAACGGTGGCCGGAAGGGCAGGGGAGAGGATGCCGTCGATCTCGACGGAAATCCCATCCCGGTCAGGCATCCGTTTGCCGTGGTGACCTGCCGTGCGGTCGCGCCGATGACCAAACTATCCGGATGGACGCTGCCGTTGCTGGACAAAGGCGGACGGCTGGTTGCCCTGAAAGGACGATCCGCGCAGGAGGAAATCGTCAAGGCCACCAAAGAGATCTCCAAAAACGGCGGTATCCATCCCCGCGTGGTGGAGGCCGAGGTCGGTCCGGGTCTGGAACCGACGCATGTGCTGATGGTGGACAAGCGATAAGTTATCCACAAAATCGCGTGAGTTATCCACAGTATCCACAATCGCGGAAATGTGTTACGAAGCATCTTGAAGAAGCTTGGAATTGCAACGATTGTTCTGTGGATAACTTTTGGGTGGTCGGATGAGTTATCCACCAACTATCCACCGTTGTTCACAATGGTGCACATGGCCGTGAACAGGTGAAAATCTGTCCACCCAAATGATGAAACTTGATTGTTGAATATGTATAGGAAGGCTAGTTCATGACTGGACCTGAAGAACCAGACAATTTGACGTCGATGGAATCCGCCACGGAAACCATCAAGCGAATCTTCGAAGGCTCGACATCCCCCGTAGGCGCGCAAATCGCTGATGAATCGACGCGATACAAGGCATTGGAGCATGCGGTCTGCCCGAAGCCGGCCCAAACGCGCCTGATCGCAGTCGCCAACCAGAAAGGTGGCGTCGGCAAAACCACATCCGCGGTGAACCTGTCCGCGGCCTTGGCCCGTTTCGGATGCAAGGTCCTGCTTATTGATATGGATCCGCAGGGCAATGCCTCCACGGCATTGGGTGCCCCGCACGCCTCCGGTCAGCCTTCGGTGTATGACGTCATCGAAGGACGCAAGCGCATCGCGGAAGTCAAGTGCACGTGCCCTGATTTCGACAACCTCGACGTGGTCCCCGCATCCATCGATTTGAGTGGCGCCGAACTTGAGGTCGCCGACATGGCGGACCGCAACTCGCTGCTGAAGAACGCGGTGGACGAGTTCCTCGCCACCAGCGAAGAGCATTACGATTACGTGATCATCGACTGCCCGCCGAGCCTGGGTCTGCTGGTGATCAACGCCATGTGCGCCGTGCACGAAATGCTGATTCCGATTCAGGCCGAGTATTACGCCTTGGAAGGTTTGGGCCAGCTCATCAACACCATCGGACTGGTGCAGGAACATTACAATCCGTCGCTGCTGGTCTCCACGATGCTCATCACCATGTACGACAAGCGCACGCTGCTGAGCCGCGAAGTGCATGGGGAAGTGAAGAAGCACTATCCGACAATCGTGCTCGACACCACCATTCCGCGCACGGTGAAGATTTCCGAAGCGCCAAGCTTCAACCAAAGCGTGATCGCATACGACCCCAAGGGCATGGGTGCGATCGCGTACTGCGAAGCCGCGCTGGAACTTTCGCGTCGTTCCGATACGGTGCTGCAGGCAATCGATGCAAGAAGGAATGAGAACTGATCATGGCAACTAAGTCGCGTTTGGGTAAAGGTCTTGGCGCACTGTTTCCTTCTCTTCCGGGGGAGCCGCAGCATCAGGAGCATGCGGCGCCTGCCGCTGCCGCCAAGGAAGTCAAGGCTTCCAAGACTGATGGGCATGTGGAATCCAAGAGCGCGTCCGCTACCGCACAGGCATCGGTGAACGCCGTGCAGGGGATGAAGCATGCTGTTTCACGTGAAACAACCAAGAAAAACCAGCATCGTCGTGCCAGCATGCCGTCGATTTCGTTGAACGAAAGCGCGCATCCCGCGGACATGTTCTTCGGCTCCACCGCTCAGCCAGCTTCCGAACAGGGCGAGCAGCAGGGGAGTGTTTCACGTGAAACCACGCCGACCGAACATAAGAAGGACGAACCGGAACTGCTTCCCGTGCAGGGTGGATATCTGGTTGAACTGCGTTTGAGCGACGTCGGTCCCAATCTGCATCAGCCACGTACCATTTTCGATGAAGACGACCTGCGCGAGCTAGCCGAATCCATCAAGGAAGTCGGCGTACTGCAGCCAATCGTCGTACGCAAGCGTCCGCAATCGCAAATCGAAGCCGCCCGCAGGGAAGCCGCAGCCAAACCGGCCGAACCGCACAACATGTTCGACGGGCGCATGGATAGCATGTACGAGCTCATCATGGGCGAACGTCGTTGGCGCGCATCGCAGATCGCCGGCCTGAAAACGATTCCGGCCATCGTCAAAACCACCGCCGATGACGACATGCTACGTGACGCACTGCTGGAAAACCTGCATCGCGTCGCGCTGAATCCACTGGAAGAGGCGGCTGCCTACCAGCAGATGATCGACGATTTCGGCCTGACGCAGGCCCAACTGTCCAAGTCGGTGTCAAAATCCCGTCCGCAAATCGCCAACACCTTGCGATTGCTCAACCTGCCGGCCGCCGTGCAAAAGAAGGTCGCATCCGGACTGCTGTCCGCGGGCCACGCGCGTGCGCTGCTGGGACTGCCGACGGAAGCGGATATGGAACAGCTGGCCACGCGCATCATCGCCGAGGGACTGTCCGTACGCAGCACCGAGGAAATCGTGTCGATGAAGGCCGCCGAAAGCGACCAGCCCAAGAAGCCGAAGGCCAGCAAGCTCAATCCGTGGGCTGGTACCCCCGTTCAGGTTGGTCTGGAGCAGCGTTTCGGCACCAAGGTCTCCATCAAGGGATCGAAGAAGCACGGGCGAATCGAAATCGTGTTCAAATCGGAAGACGATATGAAACGCATCGTCGACCTGCTTATGCAGCAGCAGAGCTGAACGAACCGAGCCAATCGAGCTCTGCGAGCGATAATGATTTGAACGATTTGAGCCTTACTTGAGCGAATCGAGATAAGCCTGCGCATCCAGCGCGGCGCGGCACCCCATGCCCGCCGCGCTGATGGCCTGCCGATAGACGCTATCCACGCAGTCTCCCGCGGCGAAAACGCCGGGTTCGCTGGTACGCGTGCTGGCGCCATCGACCGTGATATAACCGGCTGAATCGATGTCTACAAGCCCGTTAAGAAAAGCAGTGGCAGGAGTGTGCCCAATCGCCATGAAAACGCCGTTAGCGGGGATTACAGAGGTCTTTTCGGTGGTGGTGTTGCGCACCTCCACCTCCTGTACGCCGTTCTCGTCGCCGCGAATCTCCTGCACCACAGCGTCAAGCATGAAATCGATTTTCGGATTGCGTTGCGCACGCTCCACCATGATGCGGGAAGCACGGAACGTGGAACGCCTATGAATAAGGGTGACGGACGAGCCGAAACGGGACAGGAAATCAGCTTCTTCGAAAGCGCTGTCGCCGCCGCCGACCACCACAATCGGCTTGTTGCGGAAGAAGAAACCATCGCAGGTGGCGCAGTAGGAGACACCTTTGCCTGCGTATTCCGTCTCGCCTGGCACGCCCAGCTTACGATAGTTTGAGCCTGTTGCGATGACCAGCGCGCGTGCGTCGTACACGTCGCCGCCGTCAAGGGTGACGGTTTTGATGCCGGAATCGGCATTCGAAGCAACCGAAACAACATCGTCCCAAACGATATGCGTGCCGAACCGTTCCGCCTGCTTGCGCATATTGTCCATCAGATCCGGACCCATGATGCCATCGGGAAAGCCTGGGAAATTCTCCACTTCGGTGGTGTTGACCAACTGGCCGCCGGGCGTCAGCACGCCGGCGATGACCAGCGGCTCGAAGCCGGCGCGGCCAAGATAGATCGCGGCAGTATAGCCAGCCGGGCCGGAACCGATAATCACCACATCACGCATATCACTCATGGTTGCTACTGTAATGCAGTTTCCACGACGGTTGCGGGCGGTTTTGCAGATGGCGTTCAAAAAAGCGTTCAAAAAGGCGTTCAAAAAGGCGTTCAAAAAGTCAGCTATCCGTCACGTTGTTTCACGTGAAACAAAAGGAGGGTGTGCGGAACAATCCGCACACCCTCCTTGTCTGCCGATGCGTCAGAAAATCTGCACCGAATCGATGTACAGCTGGTTGCCGGGAAGGCTGTCGAACGGCACCCACAAGAGGATGTCCTGGGTCTCCACGGCCTTGTTGAACTTGATTTCGGTGGTGCCGCTGGCGTCGAACTCGAACTGGGCGACCTGTTCACCCTGGTTCGGGCTGGACTTGGCGTTCACGCGAATGTAGCCCTGGCCGCCGGAAGAACGGATCTTGATGACCATGCGATACGCTTTCTGGGGCTGGCTGAGGTGGAGGTAATAACCGTAACCCTGTTGTCCGTCCGGATTGGACAGGAACTGGCGGTTGTCGATCTCATACGGAGTCGTGTTCTCCGGCATCTTCGGCTCCGGAACCTTCCGCACCTTCTTATCCGAAGTCACCACCTTGTCGACGTCCTTCTTGGCGGAATGGCTCTTCTTCGTGGTTTTCTTCGGCTTGCTGGAATCGGAGCTGCCGTTGTCGGAGCTGTTGGCATCGTTGGAATCGTTGTTTGCATCGCTGGCGGAGCTGCTGCCATTGCCGGAATCGCCATTATCGCCGAAAGGCACGTCGTCAAGGTTCATTTCCGGCCACGGATTGTTGGAATTCGTATTGGTGATGCCGTCATCCGGCTTCTTGGTCAAACCATGAATGGCGAATCCCAATGCGACGGCCACCACAATGAACGCGACCACAATGGCCACGACCTTGGTGGTGAGCTTGCCGAACAATTTGGCATTGGCGACCTCGGCCGGACTGGAGGAAGAGGCTTTAGGGGCAAAGCTCGGCGGCACCGCAACGGGGGCTCCGTTTTCGTTCTGATATGCCGCGTCGATCGCTTCCTGCTCCGCCTTCAACGCGCGTGCGGATTCCTCGCCCGGCTCGATGACCCGTCCGTCAGGTCCGATCACCGGAATGCGACCGGTCTTCTCCAATTGCGAATCGTCCGTATGATAATCGCCCTGCGGCGACGGCGTGGAAACACGGATGGGGAAGGAGAACGGCGAATCCACATCTTCGGAGGATCCGTCGAGGTCCTCTTCGCTGAGTAGTTCGCGGCTGTTGTTCCACAGCGATTTCACGGCACCGCCGGTCGCGGCCGGGGATTCCAGGGCCCCGCCGGTCGCGGCCATACCCTTGGCCAAGGCTTCCTTGCTGTCGGAGAAATCAGTGTGTGGTTCAGGCGCTTCGAACGTCATTTCCGGAATGCTTCCGGTTTCAGCCAGCGTATCGGGCAAGGCGATGGCATCCTGCTCGAGAATCTGCAGCAGGGGCACGTTCACAATCGAGCATTCCGAATCCGCGGACGGCAACGCAATATCGGGGCCGTTAAGCTTCGCCAGCGGCTCGTAGTCGCCCAGCAACGCCTCCAATTCGGCGATGGTGGCCATCGGAACGGTCGGGAAACCGTCCTTCTCCTTGAGATCCAGACCACGCTTGCAAATCACGCGGAACTCCATCGGCACGTTCGGTGAAATCGCGTCAAGATGGTAGTTCGTGGACAGCGTCGACGGCGTGCGCGTCAGCAGGGAATACAGCAGGGAAGCGACCTGGCGAATCGCAAGCTGCTCCTGGTTTTCCACGGATTGCACGCGCGAAGTATCGGCCAGCATGATGCTTACCGGCGCGTCGGCGATTTCAATGCCGTTGCGGGTCAATCGCACGGTGTCCGTGCTGATCGAGAAATGCGTGAGATTGTCTTTCTGCAACACGTGCAGGGCTTCGACGACCTCACCAAGAATGGAACGGATCGCGGTGAAGCTCAGCGGCTTGCTGGACTGCGTGAGATACTCGCTCAACGACATGCCGGCATCGAGCTGCGTGATCACCAACGCCACCTCGCCCACGTGCTGAAGCTGCAGCACCTGCGTGAAATGGGCGTCGTGGGAAATCGCCAGCATGGAGGCCGTCGCATTGACGTCCTGCAAAGCCTTGCGGTTGTTGACGATAAAAAGCTGGCAATCCCGGGCAAGCACGTGATCGCTTGCCTTCCAAACCTGCAAGCCGGTTTCCTCGCGCAATGGCGAAACCAGCACATAGCGGTTGCTGATGGTATCTCCCAGTTGAGGTTTCATGGTTTCCTTCAACTCTGTAACGATTGTTCTACCTACGCTGTTATTCTTGGTCGCCGTTTTCGGCGGTACTTTGCTCAAGTTTACCGTTGGGGCTGGCCGTTCCGCCAGACTTAGGCTTGTTGCCAAGCCCTGGTATGCGGGCGGCGAGCATGCCCACGACCGAAGTGAGCTCCTCGGCACGCAGCGCCCACAGGCACGCCAGATAGACGATGGCGATGACGATGGTGAGCAGTATCGCGGACAGAACCGCCTGACCCCAGTTCATAGTGCCGTCGTCGGGGCCGATATGCGCTCCGACCAGCCGGTAGACGCCGTTGCGGCACAGCAGGCCAATCACGCAGGCGGCTATCGTGGCCACCAGCGCCTTCGCATAGGCGGTGATGATGCGCTTGTCGTCCACATCGCCGTCGAAACGGGAGCGGAGCATGTGCGTAAGCAGCGGATACGGCAGGATGAAGCTCACCGAAATCGCCAATCCGATGACGGTGATCCACTGCGTGGGCGGCAGAATGAACGTCGACGCGATGATGACGCCACCCTGGATGGCCATGGTGATCGCCATGAAAATAAACGGATGCTTGCCGTCTTCGAACGCGTAGAACGTGCGTTGGATGACCAAATACGAGCTGGAAAGTGGCAGGCCGATGCCCAAAGCGGCGAGCGGCGCGCTGATGAGCAGCGCCTCACGCACGCTGATGGACGGCAGCAGTGCGAGGATGATCGGCAACGGAAGCACGATGAACGCCGCTGCGAAGAAGCACATGATGAGATTGAGATTACGCAGGGCCGAGCTCAGATCCTTGCGCGCCTCGTCGATATTGCGGTCCGCGATGGCTTTCGATATTTTCGGGAAGATCGCAGTGGCGATGGACACGGCGATCAGCGAATACGGCAGCATGTAGATGGTGTACGCATTCTGATACGAGGCGTTGCCGGCCACGTCCAACTGGCTCATATGCAGCTGTTCCGAAGCCTTGAACGGCGCGCTGGTGGCCACGCGGGTGACGATGATGTTGACGATCTGATCAACGCCGACGATGCCGAGGCTCCACGCGGCGACCGGTCCCATCGAACGTAGTCCGATGCCGTGAACGCCGAATTTCGGACGGTATTTCAGGCCGATTCTCGTCAAAGGAATGAACAGCACCAGCGCCTGGAACGCCACGCCAAGCGTCCAAGTGCCGGCGGTCAGCGCGATTTTCGTCGGCGTCCAGAAGTCCAGCGGACGTTCCGTGGCCCTGCCGAACATCGCGATGAACGCGCCGAAACCGATGCAGCTGATGATGTTCGCGCCGACCGAGCTCCACGCATACGTGACGAAATGGTCCTTCGCCGCGAGAATCTGCCCGATCACCGTATACAGGCCGTAGAAGAAGATCTGGGGCATGCACCACAAGGTGAAGGAGGTGGCGAGGGCCATGGTTTCGGCGCTGCCGTTGACATACAGTTTGGTCAACAACGGCGTGGCAACGGCCATGAGCAGCGTCACACCCAACAACAAGGTGATGGCAAGGGTGATGAGCTTGTTGAGCTTGGTTTCGGCGTCCTTCGATTTCAGCGTGCGCACGATCTGCGGCACAAGCACCGCGTTGAAGATGCCGCCGGAAACCAGTGTGTAGATGACCTGCGGAATCATCGAACCGGCCTGGTAGGCGTTGGCGGCATAGCCGGTGGTGCCCAAGGCCCAGGCAAGCAGGATGGTGCGGATTTGGCCGGTCACGCGCGAAGCGGCGGTACCGGAGGCCATGATCAGTGAGTTACGGCCAACGGAAGAACTCATTCGTCGGGATCCTTCTTACGGTTGAATTGACGCCACAGTCCCACAGCGCCCAAGAGCACGGCGAAGCCGATGATGACGAAACCGCTCTTGTCGCTGATCTGCAGCGCGCTGGTGATGTGGGTGACCTGCGTGGCTCCAAACGCTGCACCATTCCTGTCGAACAGGCTGATGGTGGCGTTGGCGGTGCCGGACGTGGACACACGGATGGTGAACGCCACCTGTGCCTCGCCGTGGGGCGGCACCTGCACGGTGTCGAATCGGGACGTGACGATCTGCATGGAATCGGTCAGCGACGAGACCTTCACCTTTACCGGGTACGGGTGGCTGTTGCTGATGGTCACCGGCATTTTCGCGGTTTCGCTGACCACGTTCACGCTTTCCGTCGGCGTGATCGCCACACCGTTGATCAGCAGGGCCGCGAGCTGGTTCGCGCCTTCCGCCATCGTGCTTCTGGAAGGGCTTTCGCCGCCCAACGCGTGCAGGGCCATGATGGTGTGGGCGTTCGTCAGCTGCCTGCTCCAGGTGTTGACGTCGGATTCGTCTTTTCCGTTCGGCTTGACGAGGATCGACGTATTGAAACGTTTGATGTTGCTCGATGAGTTCGCCAGCGCGCTCAGAGTCTGCTGGACGTCGCTGCGCATGCTATCGGTAAGGCCGTCCGTTTGGGGAAGATCGGTTGACATGCTGGCCGCATCTTCGGAGATGTCGGCATCCTTCAACGTGGCGAGATCGGTGAGGTTCAGCCACGGCGACTGCTCGATGTCGCTCATCAGCGCGTCTACAACACTGGGGTCGGAATCCTCGTTCAGACAGACCAGCAGGTTGCGTTCCGCATAAGGCTGTTCCATCTGGTAGAACGCGCTTTGCGCGACGAATCGCGCCAATCTGCCGGCCGTGGTTCCCTCGCTGTCGGCGTTGGCATCGTCACTGGTCGCCTTGCCTTGGGCCAGGCCGGAAAGCACATTCTGCGCGGAAAGCACGGTGACGTCCCCGGCGTCGGTGGAGACCACCGTCTTGCCGGTACGTACGGTATCCGCATCGTCCTCTTCGAAGTCATGCGTGGCGATGACGGTGCCGTACCCCTGCTGGCGGGCCTTCGTCAACGCTTGTAGGGTCCAATTGCCGTTGCCCTGCCACGCGTATGCGGTGATGTCCGCGTTGCTGTCGCCCAATGCCGATTGATAGGTTTTCCGGGCTTTGGCTGCGGACCATTGACGGTCGTTGATACCGGCTGCGCTGTAGGCCGGAGCGTTGTTCATGGCGCTGTAGGCGGTTATGTCGAACAATGCGGGCTGGGTGATGCCGTCGACCTGCGTTGGCATCGCCATCGCCTGCAGGTAGGTCGGATCTCCTACGACCTGCAGCATGTCGTGCTTGGCGAAGGTCTGCTGCAACGATTTGAGCCGTGCGTCGTCATCCTTGCTGGGCATGGCGATTTTCGACAGTTTCGAGGAGGAAATACCCCCTTCATCGACCAGCTGTCCAAGCAGCTTGCTGTCGGTGGTCCACCCGTTGGCGGCCAGCGGCTGGGCGATGGTGATGTGCAGCGCCGGCGTGCTGGGCGTGTGGAGTCCCGCGCCGGTGCGCGTCACGAACGTATGCGATTGAGCAAGGGGGGTTCCGTTGGCGGAATAGCTCAGCAGCACCGGCTTCGGCCCCCAAGAGTTGATGGCCGCGAGCGATTCCTGATGGGCGTCCGCGTCGATGCTCACGTTGGCGCTGGCTCCCGGCTGCAACGCGGGCACATCGGCCTGTCCCACGGATTGCGGGGTGGGGATTCGCCCGTTGCCTTCAGACCAATCCTGGATGTCGTTGCGCGAAACGAACGTGTAGAAGGTGTTCATGGCCAGCGTCAGCGTTCCCGCGGGAATCTCCTGTCCGGTCGTGTTGGTCACCGTGGCGTTCAGATGGTATCCGGAGGTGTCCGTCAATACGGCCGTGGAAGAGTTGATGGACAACATACCGTCCGTCGACTCCGCCGATGTGGTCGATTCCATGGCCCTTGCCGATGGCGTGGGTGCGTATAACAACATCAACGCCATGGTCAATACCATGGCGAGGATGGATGATAACGCGCGAAGGCCACGCGAAACGTGCCGTTGTGCGGATTGATTCACTATTACGCCTGTCTGTTGAGTTTCCTTGCGTACAACCATGCTATCTTCCGTTCGTTCGGATAGCTCAGCACATCGTCCAAATCAGCAAAATCCACCCAAATGGCGTCTTCGGCCTCATGGTCGGGATCGCCTTCGACGGTCAGCTCGCCGCCGATCTGCCGCAACGCGAAGTGGTGCACCAGCTTGTGCACGCGTTGGCTGGTACCGGTGAACCAATAGTCGATGGTGGCGATGGAATCGACCACCTCGCCCAGAATGCCGGTTTCCTCATGCACTTCGCGCACGGCCGTCTGCTGCGGCGTTTCGCCTTTTTCGATATGTCCCTTCGGCAGGCACCATTCCAAATGCCCGCTGCGTGAATGACGTGCGATGATCGCCACGCGACCCTTGTCGTCGAACACCAGCCCGCCCGCCGAATACTCGCGCACCACCGGCAGCTCCTGCGCGTCAAGCGATGCGAACGTGGTCGGACCATCCGCGGTGCGCCGGCGCGGCATCATCGCCGGCGTAGGCGCGCTCGGCGTGATGATCGTGCGCTGCTGCAATTGCTGTAGTTGTTGCAGCTGCTGCAGCGAAACCGACTGCGATGTGTACAGCAGTTCGTCCGGTTCCAGCGGATTTTGGGCATGGTCGTCCGCAGCATGGGCAAGCATGCGTGCAAGGTCTGCGGGCGTAATCATGATTCCAACCATACTCAATTCTGTGTGCAGGTGGGGTAACGGTATGCTGGTAAACGGAAAACTTGTGGTGTTGAAAGGTATGGCGTGAACTTCGAAGTGTGGCCAGAGGCCATTGAATTAGGACGTATGTTTGCTGCGGAAGGCTACGAACTGGCACTGGTCGGGGGTCCTGTCCGCGACCTGCTGCTGCATCGCAAATCGCATGATTTGGATTTCTGCACATCGGCGCGTCCCGAGCAGTTTGAGCATATTCTGCGCCGTTTTGGGCATGATGGCTTCTGGGATATGGGCCGCAAATTCGGCACGCTTGGCGCGATGCGCAGGCGTGAGGACGGCACCGAGGTGAAAGTGGAGGTGACCACCTACCGTTCCGACACGTACGACCCCGACTCGCGCAAGCCGGAAGTCAATTACGGCGACACGCTGGAAGGCGATCTTTCCCGCCGCGATTTCACCGTCAACGCGATGGCGTTGCGTGTTCCGGAACTCGAATTCGTCGATCCGTTCGGCGGTGCGAACGATTTGGCCAAAGGCGTGCTGCGTACCCCCGTCGATCCGCGGCAGTCGTTCGACGACGATCCGTTGCGCATGATGCGCGCCGTGCGTTTCGTGGCGCAGCTCGGCTTCCGCATCGAGCCGGAAACCGCCGAAGCGCTGTCCGACATGGTCGATCGCATCGAAATCGTCTCCGCCGAACGTGTGCGCGACGAACTGGTCAAGCTGCTGCTGTCCGATCGCCCGCGCGCCGGCATCGAAGCGTTGGTCGATTCCGGTCTTGCCGACATCGTGCTGCCGGAAATTCCCGCGCTGCAGCTGGAAATCGACGAGCACCATCGCCATAAGGACGTGTTCGAACACACCATGATCGTCATCGAACGCGCCGTCGCCCTCGAAACCGGTTCCGACGGTCCGGTGCCGGCCCCGGACCTGACGCTGCGTCTGGCGGCTCTGCTGCACGACATCGGCAAGGCGAAGAACCGGCGGTTTGAAGCGGGGGGCTTGCGCTTG
>OGQQ01001169.1_pt1 | contig 21710 bp, 19 predicted proteins | sample 1553281 | NCBI WGS metagenome assembly OGQQ01 (sample SAMEA2579937, study PRJEB22360) | human gut metagenome | biome: human gut; feature: human-associated habitat; material: faeces | place: Denmark | collected 2008/2010 | reverse complement strand
GGCACGTCGCCGGCTTGGATCTTCTGGGCCAAGCCTTCGACCACAGCGGTCTTGCCCACGCCGGGCTCGCCGATCAGCACCGGGTTGTTCTTGGTGCGGCGGGAAAGCACGACCATAACGCGCTCAATCTCGTTGGTACGGCCGATGACCGGGTCCAGCTTGCCTTCAGCGGCTTCGGCGGTCAGGTTGCGGCCGAACTGGTCGAGAATCGCGGAACCGGTCTGATTGCGACGGTCCTGCACGCCACCGGCATTGGCGAGTTCGCCCTTGCCATCGTTCTTGCCGTCGCTGGAATTGCCTCGGATCAGATCGATGGTGGCGCTACGCAGTTCGCCAAGGTTGACATCCATCTTGATCAGCACCTGTGTGCCGACGCCTTCGCCCTCATGAATCAGACCGAGCAGGATATGCTCGGTGCCGATATAGCTGTGCCCCAGCTGCAACGCCTCACGTAGCGACAGCTCCAACACCTGCCTGGCATGCGGGGTGAAGGGAATGTGGCCGTTCGGCGACGCATTTCCCTTGCCGATCATCTCTTCGACCTGCTTGCGGGTGTCGTCCAAGGTCACGCCCTTCGAGGCCAATGCCTTGGCGGCAACGCCTTCACCCTCACGAATCAGGCCCAGCAGCAGATGCTCGGTGCCGATGTAGTTGTGCTGGAGGGTCCGAGCTTCTTCCTGCGCCAACACAATCACGCGCCGCGCACGGTCGGTAAACCGTTCGAACATGCTTGTCCTTCCACTCTTGTTAGTCCTTCAACACTCTACCGATTCGCGGTGACGTTTATTCCGCCGGCGCGTAAATTGCGCTATGGACGCAAAGGAACGGATATGCTTGACTTATGGCAACGACCAAGGAGGTCACCAAATGAGCGACACCATCCTGCAATCGAATGATGTGATGGATTCCCGCCGAGGCGACATCGTCGTCGGCGTCGACGGGTCCGATGAATCCTTCGCAGCCCTGCGTTGGGCTCTTGGCGAAGCATCGCTGACCGGACAGCAGGTGAATGCGGTCTACGCATGGACCCATTCATGGGATATGGGATCCCAGCCGGAAGATGAGGAGCAATGGGCGCAGATGCGTCATGATATCGCCCGTCGGCTGCGCGAATGGGTGGCCCAGGCCTCGCAAGGCATGACGATTGACGAGAACCGCGTCAAACTCACCTCCGTCAAAGCCACCGGAACGGCAGCGCTTCTGGAAATCGGCAAGGACGCCCAACAGATCGTCGTCGGACGTCGTTCGCTTGGACGCGTGGCACGATGGTTTCTGGGATCGCTTTCCGCTTCTCTTGCAGAGGAGGCGAAGGTGCCCGTCACCGTGGTGCGTATCCTCGATGATGAAGAGGCATCCGTGCAGGACGCCATCGCCAATGCACTTACGCCGACCGAGGAAACGGTCTCCTACACGATGCCGGGTTCTCCCCTGCCTCGGAACCAGCGTCCGGTGGTTGTAGGCGTTGATGGTTCGGAGACCTCCAAACACGCTTTGCGTTTCGCCATCGATTTCGCGGCCCTGCATCACGCTCCCCTGCAGGTCATGTTCTGCTGGCAGCTGAAAGATTTGGGCGTGGTCAAAGGGTATGAGAACGCCGTCGCTCCCATCTCCGTCGGCCAGGCGCAGGCGGAACGCATGCTTGATGAATTGCTCGATTCGGTTCAGGTTTCATCAGCGAACATTCCCGACGATTTCCAAATCGAATCGCACGCTTTCCATATTCCCGCCTCGAAGGGGCTTATCGCGGCTTCCCGCTACGCACGTCATCTAGTGGTCGGTTCGCGCGGCTTGTCCGGTCTGGACGCGCATTTCCTTGGATCGGTTTCCAAGCAAATCATCAACTTCGCAGACTGCACCGTCACCGTCGTGCACTGACCGCATAAAAAAGAAAACAAGATATGAGAGGGCCACGTACACATTCAGGTACGTGGCCCTCTCATATACGATGACGATTATTTGTCGGATTCGGCTTGAGCCGACGAATCAGCTTCCGTCATTTCGCTTTCCGTTGTTTCAGCCGCCGCCGATTCGGCTTCTGTTGACTCGGTTTCCACCGATTCGTCTTCCATCGATTTGTTTTCCGTTTGCCCGGTGGTTTCAGCAGTCGGCTCAACTACCGTCTCATCCATCTGTTCAACCGGCTCAACCGACCCGGCGGAATTGACGGAATCGGCGGAATCAACCTGTTCAGTCTGTTCGACTGGCTCAGTCGGCTCAGCCGTATCAGCCGATTCGGTATCGTCCGACGTTTCCGGCTTATTCTCGTCGACCACGGTGACGGTGGTCTCTACTTCAGGCGCATCGTCGGAGGCCACATGCTCAAGCACATCCTCTTGGCTGGCGTCGTCGTCGATGGTGTTGGCTTCGATGTCCGCGTCCGAACCTTCCTCATCCTCATTCGGATTATGGTCGTCATCGGACGAAAGCTGTTCGATCAGCTCCACGGAGCCCCGCTCGTCACGCGGCGCCTGGGCGATGATATCGATATGCATGTCGTCGAACGCCGGCTTCGACTGCACCCACAGATGCGACGGCTCCGGTGGATCGATTTCGGAATGCTCTCCGCAGCCATGATCGATGGACACGACCCTGCCGTCATCCGGGCTCCACTTGTTGGCGCACACGCCGAACAGCAGGTTCAACTCACCCTTCAGCGGAATGAAGAATCCGCATGTGGAGCAAGGATTGCCGTCGGCCGTCTTGGTGGATAGCGATTTTGGCCCATGTGGGCCTTCGTACCAACGTTTCGCGGTCTGCGACCGGCCAAGCGGAGTCAACACGTGCCTGCGGGACAGGTCGAATTCCTCGACCGCCTCTTCGACATCCTCTTCGGACGTCACAGGCTGTTCGGAATCCTCCGAAACGTCCGTCTTCTCAGACTCATCCGAAGCGTTTCCATCCGTCGCCGGTTCCTGTACGGTTTCATCCGCGACTGACGGTTTGTCGTCCGTATCGTCCGATGTCTCGGCATCCTGCGTCTTGCGGAAGCCCTCTTCCATGCGGGGGTCATCGGGATCGGTGCCGATTGAATCGGTCACCGCCAAATCGCCCGGCTCGAGACGGTCCTTCCAAGGAATCCATTTTGGCGGACGCAGGGCCTTGTCGGTCGGGACCAGGGATGATTCGTTGACCGTCCAATGGTCCAGTTCGACATCATGGTATAACGTGACCGACCATTGCCAGCCTTCGTAGCCGCGTACTCGGGATTCGAAGCGGAAATCGGTGACGTTGTCTCCCAGGTCGATGGCTTCCACGAAGTCGCCGACCTGACCGTCCTCGTCGGACACTGTGACAGCGACCGCTTGGGCGATTGCCTTGGGATCCATTGTGGTATCGGACATGAAACTCTATTCCTGTACGTCGAAATTGTCGGCGACCGCGCGCAGAAGCGTGGCGAGCTTCTTGCTTTCAGCCGGTGAAGGATAGCGATGTCGACGAAGCTGATTGCCCGCGGAGTCAAGCAGCTTGATCAGATCCTCCACGATGGCGGCCATATCGTCCGGCTTCGGACGGGTGGCTTTAACCAGCGACGGGGCCGAGGCAACCAGCGTCACTCCCATCGCCTGCGGCCCACGACGACCATCAATGACGGAATACTCGACCTTGGCGCCCTTACGCAGCGTCTTCACGCCCTCGGGAAGGGCGGCAGCGGGCAGGAACACATCATCCGTGCTCTCACCCGTCTGAATGAAACCATAGCCTTTGTTCGCATCAAACCAACGAACACGTCCGCTCGGCATTGTCACCTCACATTTTGCTGATCAGATACCTTCACGCGAATAGGTAAAACCATTCGCCCATTTTCAAACCAAAGATACAGTTTAGCGCAAGAGGTGGGCCGCACCCATCCTTCCGCGCCGATAGCGTCTGCTTTCCCGACGGAAAAGAGCGTTATTTCTTTGATTTGCGATTCTTTTTTTCGTTTTTTCGATTCTCGCTCGCCGTAATCGGCTGCGGCTTGGGTTCGACCGGGGCAATCGGCAGCACCACCGTCAGGGTCAGTCCCGTTCCTTCGCTGCCGGATGCGCAGATGAATCCATGATGCGCCTTGACCACGGATTGCGCGATTGCCATGCCGAGTCCCGTACCGCCCTTCTGACGCGCACGCGACGGGTCGGCGGTGTAGAAACGTTCGAAGATCTTCGACCGTGCCTCCGGCGGCACGCCGGGACCGTGGTCGCTGAATCGCACAATCGCGTAGTTCATACCCACTTGCATGGACTGCCCCACTTCGATGGCTTCGACCAGATGGCGAAGCGACTGCTCATTGGACGGCATACGGGATAGGGATTCGGGACTGATCGACGCGGGGAGCACACCCATGGAGATCTCCACAGGCGAGTCCGCCGGCGTATACCGGTGGATATTGCCCACGATGTTGGTGACCACTTGACGCAGTCTCGAAGCATCACCCTTCAACTCAATCTGGGGCATCTGGCCATTTTGGAAGGCGAATTGGGTGGGATGGTCCATATCGGTACCTGGTTGGAGCACGACCTGTCCGCAGGAAATGCCGCGGTCGGGGTCAAGCGCATGCAGGTCATCGGCTGCGTCGCGCACCACGGAGGTCAGCTTCACCTGCTGCGTGATGTCGATGCCACGTCCTTCGTCCAAACGAGCCAAAGACAGCAGGTCCTCCACCAGAACCGTCATACGCGCGCTGGATGCCTCGATATGTTCGATGGATTCGTCAGCCCTCTCCAAAGCCCCAGGCATGTCGCGCTGCATTTTGTACAGCTCGGCGTACCCGTGAATGGCGGCGAGCGGCGTACGCAATTCGTGACTGGCGTCCGAGACGAACCGCTTCATTTTTTCGGTGGTCTCTTCCTGCGCGTGGAAGCTCTCCTCGATGCGTGTCAGCATGGTGTTCAGCGACATGGACAGAGAGCCGACCTCCGTGCTTTCCGGCAGGTCTGGCACACGTTGGCTGAGATCTCCCGCGGCGATTTTCGCGGCGGTCTTTTCAATCCGCTTCAAGGGCGCGAGCGTGCTTTGCACCAGAATGGTGCCGAGTATCGCGCCGATCAGCACCACCGCGATGCCCACCATCGCGCAGAATCGCGTCAATGTGTTGGCCGTGTCGATCTGATCGCTCAGCGACAGGCCGATGAACACGACGCCACTGTCCTTGACTTGCCCGGTCCGTGTCTTCTCGTTCCAAGGCAACGCGACAACACGCCATGGCGACTGCGCAGCCTGCATGATGGAATGATCCGGGGTGCGGCTTGTGGTGATGTGCACCACCGCACGTGTCGTGAATGGCTGTCCAAGAGTGACGCCGTCGATGCTGCCGTCGGCCGGCAGGCTTGGTTCCGAAACCACTCCGTCACGGAGCATGGGCACCGATCCGGCACCCGTGCTTTTGTATTCGCTGTCGCGCACCTCCACGTAATACGTGTTCATGAGGCTGCGCCCGTCATCGCCGGTGTCGCTGCTGAGCGAGTCCATGCTGTTGAAAATCAGCTGGGCTTGGTTGATCAGCTGCGTATCGGTCTTCTGCAGCAGATAATTGCCCACCAACGTACGTATGGAAAAGGAGATGCCGATGGTGCCGATGGTCAGCAGCACGATGATGCAGGTGACCAGTTTCGTGCTCAGCGGAATCGCTTGAATCCTGCGGGTGAAACGGCTCCATACCTTGTTCTGCTTCGGCAGCGACCGGGGAGGCTGCATGGGGGCCGGAATGGCCGAAGGATTGGAGGCGTGGCCCGTGGACGGCGAATTGGGATTCTTGCTCATGGCTGAATCTAGTTCTTGGGAGCGCGAATCATATAGCCAATGCCGCGCTTGGTTTCGATCAGCGGCGTTACCTTGTGCTTGTCGCCGTTCTCATCCTCGATGACGATGCCATCGACCTTCTTGCGAAGATAGGAGATGTACGATTCGACGATGGCCGCGTCCCCGCCCCAATCGTATTGCCACACGTGATCGAGAATCTGCGCCTTGGACAGCACGCGGCCTTCATTGTCCATGAGGTAGCGAAGAAGCTTGTATTCGGTGGGGCTCAGGTCGATTGGCTGTCCGGCTCGGGACACGTCGTGCGAGTCCTCGTTGATTTCGAGATCGCCCACACGGATGATCGGATCGTCCTCCACCTGCTGCTGGGTGCGACGCAGGATGGCGCGGATTCGGGCCACGACCTCTTCGAGGCTGAACGGCTTGGTCACATAGTCGTCGCCTCCCACGGTAAGCCCCATGACCTTGTCTTGGGTGTCATCGCGAGCGGTCAGGTACAGCACCGGCGTGGTGATGCCTTCCTGCCTGATGCGTCGGGTCACCGTGAACCCATCGATGTCCGGAAGCATCACATCAAGCACGATCAGATCCGGCTGCAGCCTTTCGATGACCTCGATGGCTTCGGATCCCGAAGCGGCCGTATTCACTTCGAAACCGGCGAAATGCAGGGATGCCACCAGCAGCTCTCGGATGGACGGCTCGTCATCGACAACGACAATGGATGCTTCAATAGGCTTGCTCATGGCTTAAGCATCGCTCCCTTCACTGGATGTTTCCTGAACGGATTCTGAATCTTGCGTTGAAGCGGTATCCGGATTGACATAATCCTCGTTTTCCGATTCGGCGCCCCACTCTTTGACCGGTTGGATACGTTCGGCGACCGCACCATGACGGCCGCTATGGCGGCCCTTACGCCGATGCCCGATCACGTCCTTCTTGCGCAGGATATGGAACACCACCAGAATCACCACCAGAAGCAGCAGCGCGCCGGCGAATCCTCCCACGCCAATCCATATGGTCCGCGACGAAGTCGAGGTCTTTTTCTGCACCGAAATCTGATTCATCATGTCGGTCGCGGACTTCGCCCAGTCCGGATCGCTTTCCATCAACGGTTTTTGCGCGGCATCGGACAGCGCGTCGACGGTCGACTTCTTCTTCAGCCATTCCTCCGAGTTCGAAGACACGGCCACCACCAGATTGCCGTCATTCGAGGCAACCGCCAACATCACGGTATTCGGTTTCGGGTTCAACGATTCCAGCAGCGCGCTCACCCATTTATCCGGCTTGCCCTTGGCGTTGAAACTGTCCAGATACACCAAACGGACGGTGACGCCGGTCTCCTTTTTCGTCTGGTTGATGGCGTCCGTGATCTCCGAGACATTCGAACCGAGCAGATTCTGCGTGTCGGTGATGTCGTCCGTGGCTGTAATGCCCAATCCGGCACTGTCATCCGCATGGACCTGCGGAGTTATCCACAGCATCAAACACAAACCCAGCACGCTCGCCAGCAACATGCAAATCGCGATATTCCAACCTTTTGCCGTTCTGCCGCCGTTTCGCGACACGCCGACGGAACCCAAATGCATATGTTCTCCGACCACAGCTCCGTTTTTTTCGTTGCACACGCTCACTGATGACATAGCATCCACTGTACCGTCCGGTTGCGCCAACCGCGATCGCATGGAGAAACACACCAATCATCATTGAAAGGACCGGCACATGCCACAGTATCAAGTCGACAGCGAGCAGATTCAGTCCTCGAGCGCCGCCGTCAACGCCTCCATCCAATCCATCCGACAGGCCGTGCAGGGCATGTACGGCAATCTCAACAATCTGCAGAGCGTTTGGCGCGGCGGGGCTGCGACGCAGTTCACAGCGGTCGCCGAACAGTGGCGTGCCGCGCAGCAGCAGATGGAGCAGTCGCTTGAATCAATCCAGCGCGCATTGATGCAGGCCTCCACGTTGTATTCGGAGACCGAAATGCAGGCGTCGCGTTTGTTCGCGCAGTAGAAAGCGCGCGTAAGGCGCCTTCCAGATAAGCAAAGGCCCGCTCCCCATCGGGAAGCGGGCCTCATATCAGCTATTTGAGCCTATGGAAGCTTCCGGTCTTTCGATCAGTAGCCCATGTCGGCGCCAGCTGCCGGAGCGGCTGCCGGCGGTTCCGGCTTGTTGGCCACCACGGCTTCGGTGGTCAGGAACAGTCCAGCGATGGAAGCTGCGTTCTGCAGAGCGGAACGAGTCACCTTGACCGGGTCGGTGACGCCTGCGGCCAGCAGGTCCTCGTACTCGTTGGTGGCCGCGTTCAGGCCCTGGCCGTCAGGCAGGGAGCGGACCTTGTCGATCACCACGTCGCCGGACAGGCCAGCGTTTTCGGCGATCTGCTTGATCGGGGCTTCGACGGCACGGAACACGATCGCGGCACCGGTGGCCTCGTCGCCTTCGAGCTTGACGTCGTCCTTGGCCTTGGCGGCAGCCTGGATCAGGGCGACACCGCCGCCCGGCAGCAGACCTTCCTCGATAGCGGCCTTGGCGTTGCGCACGGCATCCTCGATGCGATGCTTGCGTTCCTTGGCCTCGACTTCGGTAGCAGCACCGACCTTGATGACAGCGACGCCTCCAGCCAACTTGGCCAGACGCTCCTGCAGCTTCTCACGATCGTAATCGGAATCGGTCTTCTCGATCTCGGCGCGAATCTGGGCGACGCGTGCGGCCACGTCCTCCTTGGAGCCGCCACCGGACACGATGGTGGTCTCATCCTTGGAGACGATGACCTTCTTGGCGGTGCCAAGCACGGACATGTCGACGGAGTCGAGCTTCAGGCCCAGCTCATCGGACACCACCTGGGCACCGGTCAGGATGGCCATATCCTGCAGCATGGCCTTGCGACGGTCGCCAAAGCCCGGGGCCTTGACGGCGCAGGACTTGAAGGTGCCACGGATGTTGTTCAGGATCAAGGTCGGCAGTGCTTCGCCGTCGACGTCCTCAGCGATGATCAGCAGCGGCTTGCCGGTCTTCATGACCAGCTCGGCCACGTGCACGATGTCCTGCTGGGATGAGACCTTGCCGGAGGTCAGCAGAATGTACGGATCTTCGAGCACTGCGGTCTGGTCGTCAGCGTTGGTGACGAAGTACGGGGCGATGTAGCCCTTGTCAAAACGCATGCCCTCGGTGAAGTCGAGGTCCAGGCCGAAGCGGTTGTTGTCTTCAACGGTCACAACGCCGTCCTGGCCGACCTTGTCCAGAGCCTCAGCGATCTTCTCGCCGACCTCAGGGTCAGCGGCGGAGATGGTGGCGGTAGCAGCGATCTGGTCCTTGGTCTCGACGTCCTTGGCGGCAGCGACGAGTTCCTTGACGATGACCTCGGTGGCCTTCTCGATGCCGCGACGCAGGGCGATCGGGTTGGAGCCGGCGACCACGTTCTTCAGACCCTCGTGAACCAGGGACTGAGCAAGCACGGTTGCAGTGGTGGTGCCGTCACCGGCGACGTCGTCGGTCTTCTTGGCGACTTCCTTGACCAGCTCGGCGCCGATGCGCTCGTACGGGTCTTCAAGGTCGATTTCCTTGGCGATGGACACGCCATCGTTGGTGATGGTCGGAGCGCCGTAGGTCTTGTCGAGCACGACGTTGCGGCCCTTCGGGCCCAGAGTGACCTTGACGGTGTTGGCGAGCTTGTCAAGGCCCTCCAGCATGCCCTGACGGGCTTCCTCATCATAAGAGATGATCTTTGCCATGGTTGCGTATTCCTCCAAATGGCTAGGTATACCGGTTATCACTCGCAAGCGTCGAGTCGTGACGACCAGCCGTCAGCTGCCGATTATCACTCTCGACCTCCGAGTGCTAACCCAGACATTAGCACTCGCGCCCGCCGAGTGCCAACACCATCGGCGGCGATTGCGCTTTGGGCATGAAAAAGCCCCAACCGTCGAAACGGTCAGGGCCTTCAATGCACATCCTTGCGTGCGTGTTGCTCACTCGGAGCGGGCTTCACCCGAAGACAGCTTGACAACATCCTTTGCCTGCGTGCCTTTGCCGGACGAAGCGGGCGTATACTCCACGCGATCGCCTTCGTACAGCATTTTGAACTTATTGGTGCTGCCGTCGTCCTTGATTTCCGCGTAGTGCACGAAAACGTCCTCGCCGCCGTCGTCCGGCTGGATAAACCCGAACCCCTTCTTGGCAAGGAAGAACTTCACGGTACCTTGTGCCATATCTGGTCTTTCCTTTGTTCCCTTGGGCGTCGCGACACAAAACCTATAGGGAACGTAGAAAGAACCGCATCGCGCTTCCCCTACCTCGCGACTAGATGACGATTGTACAGTGACGAGGGAACAATCTCAACCGCAGTGGCACATTTTCGGTACGAATTATTCCATAGGCGTGAGAACGCTCACAGTTTTCGATGTATTTCTCGCCGATATCAGGGGCGCATCAACAACGCTAGTTGAGCAACACCACCGTAATGGGAACGGCGAGTCCTTGCACCTGCTCCACAGCCGAAATGCCAAGCGTGGTCGCCACATCCTCAGCGGTGGCCTTATCGGTCTCATTCTGATACCACACCACGGAAGAAGCCGGCAATGTGCCGCTCGGATTGGTCGCCTCGACACTGGTGTAACCGGCGGTCTGCAGCACATCGGCCTGCTGACCCGCATATCCTTGGATTCCTGTGGCGTTGACCACACGCACCTGCGTGGCCTTATTCACAGTCGCGATGGCTTCGGACTGCTGAGACTGCTGATCGGAGTTTTGATTCTCATTCGAGGATGTCGTGTCACTGTCGGTATCGGACTTTGCCGAATCCGAAGTCGAGTCCTTGGACGAATCGGTCGAAGTGGACGAGGAATCATCCTTGGTGCTGTTCTTGGTCTCAGCCTTGCTGGACGAATCGGACTTGGACGTGGTCGCCGTCTGGGACGATCCTCCCACTACATTCTTGTATTCTCCGGAAATCCATGCCCAGGCCCCGACACCGCACAGCGCGGCCACCAGAATAACGACGATGAACGGGCAGAGGCGGGCCATTACCGAACGAGCGCCACGGTGAACTCCCACCGGTCCCTTCGGAGGATTGTCGAAGGAATCCGGTTCATAGGATTCGTAGGTCATCGTGTCGCGTGCCATAATCGCCCTTTCTTCCTATCAAAACTACCCATGAGTGTAATCGGCAAACAACTCATCAGTCCACCACACCACGCCCCATGCACCGGATATGCACGTTTGACTACAGTGGTGAGTCATGATCAAACCATTGAGCGAACTGGTAGAGCCAGGGTGGGCCCATGCCTTGGCCGACGTGGAGCCCACCATCCACCATATGGGCGATTTTCTTCGTGCGGAAAACGCCGCCGGGCGCCCGTGGCTGCCGGCAAGCCACAATATTCTGCGCGCGTTCACCATCCCGTTCGATTCCATCAAGGTGCTGATTGTCGGCCAGGACCCCTACCCGACCCCGGGTCACCCGGTGGGTTTGAGCTTCTGCGTGGCGCCAAATGTTCACCCGCTGCCGAAAAGCCTGATCAATATTTATAAGGAATTGGTTGACGACCTTGGGGTGCCCATGCCCACCAACGGCGATCTGACACCGTGGACGGAACGTGGGGTGATGTTGCTCAACAGATGTCTGACTGTCGGCGTCGGGCGGCCAAATTCGCATCAGGGCAAAGGCTGGGAGGAAGTCACCGAGGCCGCGATTCGTGCGTTGAACGCGCGCACGGACGCCGACGGCAAGCCCCAGCCGCTGGTGGCGATTCTCTGGGGGCGTAATGCGCAAAGCCTCGAGCCATTGCTGACCAATGCCTTCATTATCAAATCGCCTCATCCGAGTCCGCTGTCCGCTTCCCGCGGATTCTTCGGCTCCAAACCATTCTCCAGAGCCAATCAAGCCCTAGTCACCATGGGTGCCGACCCGGTGGATTGGACTCTTTAGGCAGGCCAACAGTCATTGTGAGTAGTTACAGTGGGGGGCATGACTTTGTTCCCCACGCAACCGAACATACCTTCGCCGACCACCGCCGCACGACCGGTCACCGTTCCCGCGCCCGGCGTGTCGGCTCCGCTGGGTGCCGATGACGCCAAACGCGCACGTATCCTGGCCGACGCCATTCGGGCGAGGTTCGCCCAGACACTGGTGGGTCAGGATAATCTACGCGAATCGCTTATCGTGACCTTGGTGGCCGGCGGGCATATTCTTATCGAATCCGTGCCGGGCTTGGCCAAGACCACGGCCGCCCAGACGCTCGCCACCTGCGTATCCGGCTCGTTCAAGCGCGTGCAGTGCACTCCTGATCTCATGCCATCTGATCTGGTGGGCACGCAGGTCTTCGATTTTGCGTCGCAGAAGTTCACCACGCAGATCGGTCCGATTCACGCCAATTTCGTACTGCTGGACGAGATCAACCGTTCGAATGCCAAAACCCAGTCCGCCATGCTTGAGGCCATGGCCGAGGGTGCCACGACCATCGGCGGGCAGCGTATCGCCTTGCCCAAGCCGTTCATGGTGATCGCCACCGAGAATCCGATCGAGGAGGAGGGCACGTTCAACCTGCCCGAAGCCCAGATGGATCGTTTCATGATGAAGGCCGTCATGACCTATCCTTCGCCCGACGAAGAGGCTCGGATGCTGGCCATGCTCACCCGCCGCGGCTCCGACATGATCGGTCCCGACACCATCACCGGCGAACGCATTTCCGTGTCCGACGTTGATTTTTTGCGCAAGGCGGCACGCCGCGTGCATGTTTCCGACGCGATCATGCGTTATGCGGTCGATATCACCGCCACGTCACGAGGTGCCGGCTCCCGCCCCATCAAGGGACTGTCATCCTTGGTGCGTTTGGGCGCCTCGCCGCGCGCCACCATCGCCTTGACCCGTATCGGCCAGGCGAAGGCGTTGCTGTCCGGGCGCGACTATGTGGTGCCCGAGGACCTCAAGGCGTTCGCTCATGAGGTGCTGCGCCACCGTATTATGCTGACGTTCGAGGCACTGGCCGATGGCGTGGTCAGCGATCAGATCGTCGACAAGATCGTCGAAACGGTTCCTGTTCCGTGAGTTCCGATTCCGTTCGCAAGAAAATCGAGGCCCTTGGCACTCAGCTGAGCCTGCCTACCGTAAGGAAGGCTTTGGGCGCGCTGGAGGGCGAACACGCATCCGGGCGTCGTGGCGGCAGCGGCGATGCGATGGATGTGCATGCCTATGAGCCAGGCGACGAATCCCGTCTTATCGATTGGAAGACCAGCGCCCGCCAAGGCCGCCCCATGGTGGTCGAGCGCGAGCGCCTGTCGACGTCACGGGTCTGGTTGCTGATGGACGTGGGCCTGGAGATGACTGGCGTATGCCCTTCCGGAGAACGCGCATGGCAGGTTGCCGCCAATGCGCTGCGTATGTTCGCCGCACTGTCGTTGCGCCGGTCGGACGATATTTCGCTGGTGTTCGGCGATGAGTCCAGCATCACCCGCGTACCGTTCAACGGTGGGTTCGCGCAGTTCGAACGCACGCTGGACAAGGCGCTTGACCGTGATTGGGATCATCACCGTAATATCGACGCGCTGCTGGAATATGCGCGCCGTATCAAGGATCGCGAGGCATTGATCGTATTGGCCACCGATGAGCATGCGATGGAGGAGCGGCATATCACCACGATCCGTCGTATTACCCGCACCCATCCGATGGTGCTGATCGATGTGGCGACGATGAATCCGTTCAAGGCCGTCTCATCCCGCCACGCTCCCACCGACGGCTTGAGTGCACGGCGTGTGCCGGCATTCCTGCGCAACGCCAAGGCAGCGGCCGAGGTCGATACTCATCGCGCGTATATGGCCGCGGCTTTGGAACAGGAGCTCACCCGTGCCGGTTCCCATATCATTCGATCCGCATCCAGCGAATCCATGTTCGATCGTTTCGTCGCCCTGGTGTCCCGGGCATTGGCCCGCACCACACGCAATAGACTGGGTACTGCACCCGAACTGGTCGGACTGACTTTGGCTGGTGATCTATGATGCACAGCATGTTCCCCATCATCCCGCTCGCCACTAATCCCGGCGATCTCAGGCCCGTGGAGTCGTTGGCCTTGACCACTCCCCTGGTGGTGGCCATCGTCGCATGCCTGTTGCTGGCGGTAGGTCTGATCGCGTTGATCATCATGCTGTCTCGCCCCGCACGCAAACCTCGGAACAGCGACCGCGCGCGTGGCGCTCATAGCAATGCCAGCTCCAAGGCCGAGTGGCGTGCCCGCATCGACGATGTGGTGGCCCGTCATGAATCCGGAGCACTGCCCCGGCATGAGGCTTTCGTCGAATTGTCCGTCATCGCCCGTGATTTCGCCGGTGCCGCATCAGGCAAGGAGCTTAGTTCCAGTACGCTGACCGATTTGGCGTACCTGAATCGCACGCCCGCGAATCGCCAAGGATTGGACGCATTGAAGCAGACCATTGGCGCGTTGTATCCACCGGAATTTGCCGATGATGCCCGCAACCGAATCGCCCAGACGACCAGCGTGCAGCAGGCCGCCGAGTGGGTGGCGAATCTGGTGGAAAGGTGGCGTTCATGATGCTGGCATGGCATTGGCCTTGGGCCGCTCTGGCCGGCGTCTTGGCGACGCTGGCGATTATCGTGCTGATTGTCGTGTTCGCCCGCCGTAACGCCGCCGACGACACCCCTGTATTCTCGATGGACGACGATCTCAATACCGAGCACGCTTCCCGCCTGTTCCGTCAATGGCGCGCTTTGGGCCGTCTCGCCATCAGCGTGCTGGTGCTTGCGCTGGCGCTGGCCATTGTGCTGGTGGCTCGCCCCAGCCAAGTGGATGCCGGTGACGAACGCGCTTCCAGCCGAGATATCGTCCTGTGTCTGGATGTGTCGGGGTCCACGCTCCCCTATGATCGCGAGGTCATCGACACCTATTTGGAACTGGTCAAGCATTTCAAGGGGGAACGTATCGGTTTGAGTATCTTCAACTCGACCTCACGCACGGTGTTCCCGCTGACCGACGACTACGAACTGGTCACCAAACAGTTGACCTCCGCCAGCAAGGCGCTGAAAGGCGTCGAGTCGCAGGATGACATCGATAAGATGTCCGATGCCGAATATCAGGACATCGCCAATTGGCTCGAAGGCACGCAGAACCGCAAGGACGCCACCTCCTTGATTGGCGACGGCGTGGTGTCTTGCGCGGCGATGCTCCCCGGTTTCGCTTATGGCGAAGCCAATCATGCGAATGCCGACCGTCAGCGTGCGGCATCCATCGTGCTGGCCACCGACAACGTCGTGTCGGGCAAGCCCACCTATTCGCTGACCGAAGCGTTGGATTTGACCCAGCAGACCAAAATCACCGTGGACGGCCTGTATTCCGGGCCGAAAGCCAGTGAATCGGACCAAACCACAACGGATATGAAGTCCGCGATCGAGTCGCATGGAGGCATCTTCCTCACCCAATCGAATGGCGCGTCGATAGATGAGCTGGTACGGGATATTCAGTCACGTAGAGATACGGATGTGGAGAACAAGGCGAAATCCTCAATGGTGGACGCTCCCGGTCTGTGGACGCTTGCTCTGGCCGTGATACTCATTATCTGGATCGTATGTGCATGGAGGTTGAGGCGATGAACGGATTCACCTTCTCCCCCGCCTTGGGCTGGGTCGCCGGCGGACTGCTGGCGGCCGGGCTCGCCGTACTGGCCATTCTCGAAATCGCATTATTTGTTCGTCGCCGTGCTTCCAGTGACGAGACCGCGTGGGCTTGCATACGACGTACGCTAATGCTGCTCATCGTCGCGGTGATGGTACTGACTCCCAGCGTGGTATCGTCTACCACCTCACAGGCCATCAATGCCACCGACGTCATCGTGGCGGTGGATACCACCGGGTCGATGGCGGTGGCCGACGCCACATACGGGTCCGAGAAGACCATTACCCGCATCGATGCCGCACGCCAGGCCGTGCATGATGTGACCGCCGCTTATCCGGACGCCAGTTTCGCGGCGTTACGGTTCGGTGCTTCGGGGACGCTTGATGTGCCGCTGACCCCGGATGCGCCGGCCATCGATAATTGGGCCAACACGTTGGCGGTGGAAGCCACATCCGTGTCGGCGGGCTCCAGTCTGGATGCTCCGATCGATCAATTGCTGCTGACCGTGAAGTCGATTCGTGAAGCGCACCCGGATGATGCGATTGTGCTGTACCTCATCACTGACGGCGAACAGACCTCGAATGTGACGCGTCGTACGTTCTCGTCACTGCGCCAGTATCTCAATGATGGGTTTACCGTGGGCGTCGGCTCGACCGAGGGCGGCAAGATTCCCGTCATCGCCGATGGCGTCAGTGCCGGCGATTCCAACACCACGGACCACTGGGTGGTCGACCCGGATACCGGCGAACCCGGCATCTCCAAGATGGATGAGAAGAACCTTAAAGACATTGCCGACGAGATCAGTGGCACGTATGTGGCCGTGAACGCTTCACAGACTTTGGCGGATTCGGTTTCGGCCAAGTCGTCGAAGCAGTGGCGCATGACCACCACGGTCAAGGAACGCACACGCACCACGCCGGTGGTATGGCCGTTGGCCATTGCGTTGGCGATATTGCTTGCCATGGAAGTCGGTGCATGGATCGCAACCTCAAGGAGACTGCTGTGAGAAACAGTAACGAAATCCACAAGAACGATGGCTCGGCGAATACTCGGATGCGGGCGAAATGTCCGCTTTGGGCACGTATCGTCCTGGCTTGTGGCACCGTATTGCTGCTGCTGGTTGCCGGCGTGGCGGCAGTAAACCTGTCCGCTTCGATTACGTTCAATCAGGCCACCGCATCATTGAACGCCAATATCAAAGCGGCTCAGGACGAGTCCACGGATATCACCACGCTCAAGGCGCAACAGCAGCAGACCGACGCGCAATTCAACGAGGCCGGGCGAATGCGCACGCTTCTGTTGCCGCAAGTCAAGGACGCCATCGACACCAATGCTTCGATTTCTTCCGAGCTGACAAAGATCACCCTGAAACAGGCCGAGGCGCAGAACAGCGGTTCCGATTCCGGGCAAGCCCAATCGGCGCAGCAATCCGAGAGTTCCTCAGCCAATGCCAAAAAGGGCGGCGCGTTGACCGACGAACAGAAGAAGCAGGTCGAGGAGCTGATGAAGGCCAATCAGCAATCCACCGATACCCAGTCGAACACCACCCAATCCAAGCAGAAAGCGACGCAGAACAAGGGTACCGGGGCCACCAAGCCGTGGTAAGCAGTCGTTCACGGTTGCTCTTTTTCTCACACCCTCACGGGTCATGGCCTTATCGCGGCTGTTTCCCGGTTTCGGCTGTCGGCTTTGGCATTTATCCAATTTTCGATAGGCCATGGCTGATCCAAGGTGTGCCCAAACAGGCTATTTGTGGATAATCGTTACGGCTATACACAACACTTGTGAATAACTTCACCCAAAATCGGCAAGCTAGAACCACATTGGTCGTTCCGGCTGGACAAGCATGAGTCCTGTCCTTTTAGCTGGATATATGAATACCTACACCAGCACCCCAGCACCCATCGATCCCACCGGCGGCTTTGCCGGCAATACGGTGACGCCGTTCGATTACGGCACTTGCCCTTGCCATGCGGCGGTACAGCGTAGTCGCGACCTCGTGTCCGTCCAACGTGCGGCCACACTGGCGCAATCGGACCAGACGGCGGTGGCCGTGAACCGCTCCAGCAACATCGTGTGGACCGGTAAAGCCGCCGACCTATTCCGATCGCGGCTCAGTCGCACCGCACAGTATTCGGCCAGTCTCGCGCAAGACATGGAGACCACCCACCGATTGGCTTGGGGGTCATCATGAGCGAGCACGATTACTGGCAAGTGGAATCGTCCGTTTACGGCGGAGTGGGATATGCGCCAGCCACTCTTGAAGAATATGCCGCCATAGCCAAGGCTCTCGATGACGAGGCGGCAGGATTTGCGGCCATAGCCACGGCTTGGGAATCGGCCGCATTACAGTTGCAGTCACATCGGCATAGTGCGCCGATGTGCGTCACCTTGCAGTCGGGCGATCCGAGCGCCGTTGTTCCCGGCCATGTCACTGCACCATATGCCGCGCTGGGCAATCGGTGTTATGACCATGCAACGGCATGTCAGCGGTTGAGCGATGATCTGCGTGGCGCGGCCGATCTGCTGATTCGCGCACACTCTCTGTATTCTCAGGCGGAGATGACGGCTCGGCGCATGTTTACCGAATTATTGCAGGCCGGCACACAGGCCAAACCGGGATATGCCGCGGTGGGTGTTGCCGCTGTGGCGGCGGGCGGCTTTCTGGCCGGCTGGACTATTGACGGCAAACCGAACCCGGCATGGATGTCCACGTTCACCTATCCGTTCCAGGAAGGAGTGCTCAGCGGCGCGGGCGGAATCATTGGCGGCGTACCTATCGGCAAGAGCATTGCGCACACCGATGAGGTCAACAAGGCTGCGGGGAAAATCGCCAATTTCTCCGGCCCGGCGAAAGACGTCGTCCAAGGCAATCATCTGAACGTGCGCGAGGTGCAGGCGAATGCCGACGTCGTCCGCGCAAGCGGATCGGTGGCCGAGTCAATGGAGAATCTGCGCAGGCTCGCCGAAGAACGGCTCGGCAAAATCGAGCTGAACAGCGGACTCGAATATGGGACCATCGCCATTCAACGCTATGAACGATCTGATGGAACCAACTCCTGGCTGGTCACCATCCCGGGTACCGATGGACAACCTGACTCACCATTCGGCTGGGCGCAGAACGTGGAACTGATGAGCGCCGATCAGGAGCGCCGCAGGAAAGCGGACAGCGCTCGCACGGTTGCCGAGGCGATGCGTCAGGCTGGTATCGGCAAGGACGAGCCCGTGGCACTGATCGGCCATTCCCAGGGTGGTATCGTTGCCGCCACGCTTGCCTCGGATTGGGCAGAGGAATATACCATCGAGCATGTGGTGACAGCCGGATCGCCGGTGGCCAATCATCCGATTCCGCAACGCACGTGGGTCACCAGCGTGGAAATCGATGATGAACTGGTCGCCGCGCTGGATGGTGCCGCCAACCCGGTCACCGATAATTGGCTCACCGTGCAAGGGCATGTATCGCCCGCGCCCGCGGCAACACCATCCACAGTGCATTCGGACGGCTCATGCACTCCCGGCGCAACGCCCATCAACGGTCTGACCCCATATGACGCCGCATCCGTGGCTGGTTCGACCAACGGCAGGGAGTTGTCGCATTGGCTCAAATACCATCAGGCCGCTTATCAGAACGCCACCGACCTCGGCTCCCCCGCCGTGCAGCGCCACGAAGCGCATTTTCAGGAAGTCATCAACGGAGAACTCAAGGAAACCCGCTATTACCAAGGCCGCATGACCCAGTCCACAACCATTGCTCCCGGCGAGCGCACCACCGAGTTCAGCACGTTCGGCGGTTAAAAGTAAATACCACACTTGACAGAGTTGTCAAGAAAGGAGTTAACAATATAATGACGAGTAGGAGATGGCTCATCAAACTGATGAAGCAAGCGGCGAAACGCAAGAATATTACGTTTGAGAGTATCAGGCAAAGAGGGAGTCATGAGATATTCCAACTCGATGGGCTCATGATTCCCATCCCACGCCATAACGAAATCGACAACGACCTCGCGAACATCATTTGTAAGGAAGCAGAAGCCAAACTCGGGAAAGGCTGGTATCAGCAGTGAAAACATATCAGGTCATCGTTCGTCCTGGCGAAAAATACTGGATTCTTGAGATTCCCGGTATCGGTTTCACGCAGGCAAGAACAACAGCAGAGATTGAAAGTATGGCACGCGACCTTATCACCGTCATGACGCAAGATGCTGATTTCGCACTCACCATAGAGACAAAACTGCCGCAATCCGTACAAGAGCACCTTGATGAAGCTCGGCGACTGCGCAAGGAAGAAGCGGAATGCAGATCGAACGCAGCGCGGGAAACTCGCGCCGCGGCACAAGAACTACATGGCATGGGTCTCGCCCTACAGCAAATAGGCGATATACTCGGGGTCTCACGGCAACGGGCACATCAACTTGTCAATGCTGTCAATGCTTAGCATCAATCGGCTACCCCACAATGCAATCACCGCAGAGACGCGGCTAGCGCCACTTTCCCGGGATTGTTGCGCTAGCATGCCCGAAACCCCCTCTATCAGCGCAACATTCCCGGGAAAGTGGCGCGCAAAGAGTGTCAGGCGCGTCGCTCGATGAGTGCGCGGCCGGATGCGAGGCGGTCGAGCACACCGGTTTTGGCGATGGCCAGCATCAGATACCAGGCCATCACGCCGCTGATAAGCACGCCGCCGGTGACCTCGGAAATCATGTGCACAATGCCACGCGGGCTGACGAATGACACACCCACGTAGCGAAACAGCATCAGATATGTGCCGTATTCCAAGGCGACCAACGCACCGGATGCAATGGAAATCGGCAGATTGAACATGCGGTAACGGGTCAAGGCGAACGGAATCTCAGCGAAAACACCTTGCAACAGCGCCGAGATAATCACGAAGCCCAAATCGAACTGGCTACCAATCACCGTTTCGACCAGCGTGCCGATAAGGTTCACGTACAGCGCCGCTCCGGGTTTGCGCAGAATCAGCACCGCCAGCGTACCGGAGAAGTACCAGACGGCGTGCACGATGCTGGCGAAACCGGGCAGAATCGCGCCGAATACCGAAGAGATCGGCATGTACGCGAAGTTGAATCCCCAGAAGATCACGCCGCAGGCCGCACCCAGCGTGGCACCGACCGCGATATCCAACGGCTGCCATTTCAGTGACGATACGGCAATCGGACGTTTCGGAAGAGTATGAATGGTGGTTGCAGGCATGGTGATCTCCTAGCCTTAAAGGCCGCACACAGTAATCGAACCACGGGCGTTCCTTGACCTGTGCGGCTCGGGCGGGAACGCCGCACCACAGTATAGCCGCTCGGTTCACGGCTGGAAGTACCCTTGGAGGTTATGAAGCTTACCGATATTTCCCCCGCAATCGCATTGACCCCACTCGACGGCCGTTATCACAAGGCCACCGCCCCGCTCGTCGAATACATGAGCGAACCTGCCCTGAACCGCGAACGCATGCGTGTCGAAGTCGAATGGATGATTCTTCTGGCCAACGGCTTTGAGGGCAACGGCAACCAGCCGATCGTTGACGGCGTCAAGCCGTTCACTGCCGAAGAGCAGGCCTTCCTGCGCGCCATTCCCGAGGACTTCGGCGCCGAAGGCATCAAGCAGCACGCCGCTCATGAGGCCATCACCCACCACGATGTGAAGGCCGTGGAGTACTACATCGATGATCAGATCGACAAGGCTCCGGCCGAGCTGACCAACATCAACGACGAGCTGAAGACCCTCGTGCACTTCGCCTGCACGTCCGAAGACATCAACAACCTCTCCATCGCCCGTTGCGTCAAGAACGCGATGGAAAACGTGTGGACCCCGGAGTTCAAGCGCATCATCGACCACCTCGCCGGCAAGGCCGAGGAATTCAAGGATATGCCGCTGCTCTCTCTCACCCACGGCCAGCCGGCCACGCCGACCACACTCGGCAAGGAGCTCGCCGTCTACGTCTACCGTCTGAACCGTCAGCTCAAGCACATCGAAAACCAGGAGTACTTGGGCAAGATCAACGGCGCGACCGGCACGTTCGGCGCCCATCTGGCCGCATGCCCGGATGTCGACTGGGTCGCCGTCTCACGTGAATTCGTGGAGAACCGCATGGGCCTGACCTGGAACCCGCTGACCACGCAGATCGAAAGCCACGACTGGCAGGCCGAGCTGTACTCCACCGTCTCCCACGCCAACCGCATCATGCACAACCTGTGTGTGGACGTGTGGATGTACATCTCCCGTGGAGTGTTCGCCCAGGTGCCGGTCAAGGGTGCCACTGGTTCCTCCACCATGCCGCACAAGGTCAACCCGATTCGTTTCGAGAACGCCGAAGCCAACATCGAAATCAGCTGCTCGCTGCTC
>OGQQ01001168.1_pt1 | contig 21737 bp, 18 predicted proteins | sample 1553281 | NCBI WGS metagenome assembly OGQQ01 (sample SAMEA2579937, study PRJEB22360) | human gut metagenome | biome: human gut; feature: human-associated habitat; material: faeces | place: Denmark | collected 2008/2010 | reverse complement strand
TAGAAAGCAAATAACTGGTGCCCATATCATAGATATGTTGTATGCACCCAACCTTTTGAAAACCATACCTTGAAGCAGATATACCATTAGGTGAACGATATACACAACAGTAGAATAGTCTCTTCCAATTTTTAAAAGGATTTTACTATTGCCTTTTTTTAAGATGAATGCGGCAAAAACGAAAACTGCCAGAAGTGGCGTTGTGATATAAACCGTGCCATCTACTTCTGACCACAATCGAGTATCAGCTGTTGCCTTTTCTTCTCGCGACTACTACAGTGATAAAAATACCCAGATATCATCAGGAACAGAGGAACCGCAATTCTTGCTAATCCGACAATGTATTTTCCAATTGTCAGACTTGTTTTTGCATGAATACATACAACCAGAAAGCAACATAACGCTTTTAACTCATCTACACCAGTTACTCGGTCTGTCTAATTATCTTCCCTCCCATTTTCTGTGTCAATCCTTTCTTTGCGATCCATAAATATCGAAAGCCTATAATTCAATGCATCTCTAAAATACAGGATATTATCAGATAACCTTTACTTTCGACGCATTTTAATCAGCTGATTAGACACAATCAGCTTTAGCCCAATAAATTCTGCCTTCCTGCAGAAACACAATATAATCACACATACGGAGATTATTCCAATCATGAGCGCCTTCACAACCCATAGCACAAACGAGGTTACCCTTATAAAATCAGTCAAGAAAAAAGCAGATCCTGTTGCAAATAGGATTGCCGCAGTATACTGAGCATAACGTATGAAGTAATCTCCTAACCGCATATTGAAACCATGCTTATACAAGATATACGGTTCGACCCAAAGACTGGTTGTTACCGTGCTGATCAATGTTCCGAGAAGAATACCCATAAACCCATAGTAGCGAGCTAACGCGATGGATGACACTAAATTGATCAACGCCTCTATCCACGGCTTAAATCGATCGTTCCAAAAGAGACCCAGAGTAGTGTTGTAGGTCTGGCAAGTTTGACGCATACCGGAGATGTAGTAATTGATTACAATTACTGTTATGGCACCAGTTGATAGAAGATAGTCTTCGCCAATCCACAGACGAATGAAATCGTTTGCTAAATTATAAATGCAGCACGTTGATATTCCATAGAAGCACATATTCAAAAAAAACATCTTGTCGAATACTTCCTTGGATTTATCAGCATTGTTTTCGGCATTCAAGTTGCCAACACTTGCGGTAACAGACGTAAAAAACATCGTAATAATGCTTTTTACCGTATTAATGAGCAACAGATAATTTGAGTATAAACCAACGATTACAAGTCCGCCATTGACAAGTGCTGTTGTCAGAACATTATCTGTTCCGTTGACAACGATTCCACCCACCTTATGAGACAGTTGTGCACCAACGTACTTCATTAGCGTCTTGGTTTCTTCTTTTGTCAACCTTTCCGAATTCCCTTTCAAGTACGGATACAGATTATCGCACTGATGTGAGATTCGGATGTTAGAACCTATTGTACATGCGATCACAACTAACAAATACAGTAGATAGTTTCTTGTAAAAAAGAGTATGATAAACTGCCCAGCGCACTGGATTATAGAAAACAGTGTCCGATTAATTGTATTGAGGTATTCCTTTTGATCTGCCGACAGCAGAGAACGCTTATAGGTAAAGAAATACGACACCACGGAGTTAAATAGAAACAGAAGATAGATTAGCGTGAAATGGGGTATATCTGGGCGGTCCTTAATTAGAAGATCCAAAAATGGGATCAGACATAACCCAAGCCCCAAGATTAGAATTCCAATGACATTGTACGCCAATCGGTAAAAACTCATCAGAGCCTTTGTTTTTCGAATATTTTGTTCCTGTAAGGGTTTATACAAACTGAAGGAAATTGCTACTCCAATGCCTAACTCAGCAAGAGAAAGCATCGAAAGGATGTTTGAAAACAATCCGCTTAAGCCCAAATACTCTGCTCCCAGAAATTGAATAAAAAATGTGCGATTTATAAAATTTAGCAGAATAATGATCAACTGCGCTCCAAATCCAACCGCTGCATTTCGGATTGTATTTGTCAATCTTGACATATCTTACATATCTCCTATGAAATTTGCTGGAGGGCTTTACAGAAGTCGGCGTAATATTGTTTTATCCCATTTTCTTGCTTTGGCGCGGGCGTATTGTCTCTGCAGTTATCACATATTTTCAACATCGCTTCCATCAAGCGATTCTCAAAATGCGCATCATAATCAATGAGTGTTGTATTTTCATCCGCATATTCCGGAATCCCTCCTATGTTTGTCGCAATTAGAGGTTTACAGCAGGCGGCAGCCTCCAAAGCAACGAGTGGAGCCGCTTCGTTGCAGATAGACGGCGCAACAACGCAGTCTGTAGCACAGTACAGCCTGTTTAACAAATCGTGCCTCACATAGCCTGAGAAAACGACCTGCTCATTGACAATTTCCTGAACTCTTTCAAAATAATTTCTTTCGTTGTCGGTAGAGGGGGTGCCGACGATTAGCAACGTGGCATTTGAAAGATTGGCTGCCATAAACGCTCGCACAAGTTCTAAGATGCCTTTAATTGGAGAGATGCGGCCTATATAGGTAAACAGCACGTCCTCGTCACGAATGTTAAACTCTTTTCGAACAGCGTGTCTAGCTTCAGCCGCATCTTCACCGATAAGCGGAATTATGTCTGTACAATTTCGAACCGTCAAGACCTTGCAGGCCGGATTAACACTAACGACACGCCGATTTACAAAGTTCGAAACGGTGATTACGGCATGACATTGACTCGCGATACGCTTTACAGCATTCTGCGAGAGAACTGACAAGGGATCACCATGCAGATACCAGATCACCTTTGAATGAATCTTCCGGAATATGTACTCCATTTCATAATTAATGCTGGTAATGATCACATAATCATATATATTCTGGTTGATGAGTTTTACAAGTTCTGACATTGTTTTATCGGGTATGTGCAATTTAAACAGTTTCCAAATAATGTTCTTTTTGCAATATCTCCCATTTTGATGTTTTTTATAGAAGATATAATTTGTGTTTTTGTAGAGAACGGTTTCTTCCGCTGCGGCAGTATCCTGAATGCTGAACACATCAATAGAAAGCTTATGCTCTGCCTCATTCACTTGACACAAATCATCAATCAGTGATTCAACGGCCCCGCCCTTGACTGGAGGGTTAGGCAAATCCGCAAAGGTTGCTATCGCTATTTTCATTTTTGATTACCTCAAGGTTTCTTCAACTTTTTTCAAATAGAAATCTTGCAATTTTTTACTCTCTATTTCAATATCATATCCCGCCTTTCGCACAGTTTCTATGTCAACTGAGCGATCTCTATTGCCTGATGTGGTAATCCGATAAACCGCATTTGCCCAGTCCGCTGCTGTTTGCTCTAATGAAAGATAAGAGATCTTGCCAAGAATATTGGGTTCTTCCGGAACTTTATCAGATACCACACACCGCAAACCATTGCACTGCGCTTCAATCAAGACAATGCCTAAACCTTCAGATTTGGAGGGAAGTATAAAGATGTCAAGAGCATTCAGCAAAGAAGGAACATCATTTCGCATTCCCAACAGCATTACAGATTCTTCCAGCTTCAATTCGCAAATCTGCTTTTCAATTACATCCCTCAATGGCCCGTCTCCAACAAGGACAAGGACACTTGTGGGATCCAGCTTTTTAAATTCTGCAAATATCTCCATCAAAAATACGTGGTTCTTTTGATGGTCGAGTATTGCGACACAGCCGATAACCGTTTGACCACTTTTTATTCCCAGTTCTTTGCGCATTTCCTGCCTGACTTTCTCGGAAAAGGCATATTCCTTTGGGTCTATTGCGTTCTTCACAATTTGGAACGGTAAATCGCCAAACATGAATTCGCCGGCATCTACAGAACAAGCCAATAAATCAGTTGCTATTTCCGTCAAATGTCGCTTATTGTATTCCTCAACGAATAACTGCCTTTTTCGCAGCGGCACGAGGTAATCGTTACTATGGGAGTGGAGAATTCTTGTTCGGACACCACACTTTTTTGCGGTTTTTAGCAGTCGCAGATTTGCGGCAGAGCAGTCGTTAACATGGAGAATTGCGATTTCCGGGTGCTGCTTAAAAAAAATGCGGTCATAAGTTAATCCTTTTATTGGATGGTGTTTAACGCCAACAATCTTTTTATATACATTCCCTCCCATCTTTTTGATCTCGTCCTCGTAGGCGATTGTCATCTTCTCAGGAACAATAAAATCAAATTGCACCAGCCTTCTATCCATGTGCCTATAATAATTCATCAAATATGTTTCGATGCCGCCTTTGTTGTATGACATTCCTCTATGAAGTACTCTAATCGGACAATTGGTTACCATTTTATCGTTTTCTTCTCCCTTTGTAGCGTAACGTAATGGAAAAAATACATCATTCTGATTGGCAACTTTATATTGTGATTCAAAAAAATCCTAAACATTACTTCAGTGTTTTTTAAAAGGCTGCGTCTTTTCCATGCTTTTTTCAAAATATTGATTTTTGAAAATGTACTTCCAATAGAATCCCCTGAAGTTGATAGATGACCAAAGTTTTGCATCTGACCGGCGACCATGCTTCTTTGAAGCTCAAGCTGCTGGTTATTCACCAAATACAATGTGCGTAGATGTATGTTCAAAAACAACTCATACAAGCATTCGGCAGAATAACAAGACTCTTGAATGCGGTCACAAAGTTGCGATATTTTTTGAAGAATGACCTGCTGCACAGGCATTATTTTTTCGTGGTTTTTTTCTTCGCTGACATATTCCTTCAAAACGGGAACTACTTTATGTTCCTCGTTTTCCTGATAATGATCTGTTGCACCGTGGCTGGCCCATAGAAGTCTCTCTAAAAAAACATGATCATACTGCCACAAATCCATATCACGGGAGTTGATAGGATTCTGCGCAAAGATCAAACCGTTCTTCCTTCGGCCCTCTGTGATAAAGGCAGAATTGATGATACCAATATAAAACCCTGCACAATCTAGGCCTTCTAAAGAATTGCAGATATTATCCTGCATCGTACCATTCCAGCCCACATCTGCTACGGCAATCGTATGCCCTGATGTCATGCCCTCTTGCGCACAATAACGCCTAAAAATGCTGCGATATCCAATGCGGGAAGATTCGTATAGTTGCTGAAAATCTTCTCTTGCGCACAAATCCAAAAAAGTAGGCGAATTAAAAAAATCTTGTATCGGCTTACAAATTTCCGATTGCTCCATCTGTAATTGTTCCGAAATGGAAGCCATGCCGGTGTTTTCCAAAAAATCCGAAACAGATAGCTGAGGATACCTCCGTAACAATGCAAACTGTTCTACACCAAGAGGTTTTAATGATGCAGGATAAGTTGCCTTTCTTGAAACGTACAGATAATGAGTATGTATTGACTTGTCCTTGATTTTTTCAAGATAGAGATCAAAGACCTTCTTCAAAAACTCGCCTTCTCGGGAGAGAAAGTAGATATCTTGAATCTCCTCCCGAATCAACTCTTTATAAAGCCGTTCTGCATATAGGTATAATAAAAAGCAGTAGTTGGAATATCCTAAAATTCCGGAAACCTCTCTTTTTGCGATTTGCTTAAGTTGTGCTACCAACTCTTTGTGCTGATCCTTTCCCTCGCCGCTATCTAAGCGAAATGCTTTGATCCCCCAGTTGTTTGCCATTTGGACGTCTGATTTTTGATTGTCACCCACCATGACACATTGTGAAGGATCGATATTCATTTTTTTGCAAACATACCCATAGAGACCACCGAGGTGCTTGGATGTTTTACAGTCTGAGGAAACAAAAATCCGCTCAACTTTATTATAGACATCCTCTCGCTGTAAGAAAATGCGTAATTCCTCCTGCCCTAAATAAAAGTCTGAGACCACAACGACATGAAGACCTCTTTGGTGTGCTTCCGTTACTAACGTAACGGTTTCTCCGATATAACTTTGACTTGCCAATTCAGCTTGAATTTCCGCAGCATGAGCGATCTTGTAGAAATCCGACTCTACATACTTACAAGAAAAACGCTTATCCAAATCGACCAAACGTCTATAGATTTCATCGCACAGGCCAGGATAGTTAAATTCCCCTGCTTCTGCTCTGGAAATCACTGCCTGTTCAGCTTTCTTCCGAAGTAAAAACAGCATGGTCTCATCTACAGCATAGTTCAATTTCAGTGCAAGTTTTTTAGCCCAGAGAATCTTTACTTCCTCCGGGGTACAGTTTCTACGGACAATCGTCCCAAAGAAGTCCAGGAAGAGATACTCTACATTGTGTTCTTTACAATAATCCAGGATATTATGAGTCATATAGCCTCCTGTTGTACTATCCTCTTTAGACGCCTTATCTTCATTTCGATAATAGCCAACCGACCACAATGGCACATGATCCATCGTGCATATCGCCCTATTTGACCGGATTGGTGTGTACAAATATTGGCTGCTCTTTGTAGATCAGTCAGACCTTCCATTAAGCAACGAATCTTTTCTGTAGCCGCTACCGTCATGTTTCCCCAATATACACATTCCATCAGTACCGACGCATAAGCGCCGATCAAAAAGGATGAAAGTCCGACCGACGACTCGTCCCAAATACCATGAGCCTTGTATAAACCCACATAGCGATTGTATAACTCGCAGTATTCCTCCCAGTAGCGCATTGGTTCCCGGCTTCTTTTTGATAATGAATCAGCAGTGTCCACGCGGTAAAAACAAACAGGATCGTGTATCAAAGCGATTCGACGAACATGCTTTAAGTAACTTAAATTGAAGCGAAAATCCTCTGCAAACTGTACATCGGGTTCAAATTGAATTTGATAATGTTTGATTATTTGTGAGTTGTAGAGTTTTCCCCAGTTGGCTCCCCAGTATGCTCCAGCTTGAAATTTTAACATTTCATGCAGATATTCTTTAATCGAAACGCTGTCTGAAAAAGTGGTCATATAGTCAATCAATGCCAGTTCGCTGTTTTCATCAAACGTCTTAAATGCACATGAGACATAGTCAGAATCCTTTATAGCCGATATCGCTTTTTCAATGAAATGGGCATCCATCTGGTCGTCGCTATCCAGAAATGCAATATATTCACCCTTGGATCGCGCAATTCCACAATTTCTTGCTTTTGCAACTCCACGGTTCTCCGTATGAAGGACGGAAATACGGCTGTCCGTCTTTGCAATATTGTCTATAATATGTCCAGACTGGTCGGTTGAACCATCATCGATCAAAAGTACTTCTATGTCGCCGTAAGTCTGCGATAAGATACTCATTACGCACTTTTCAATGTATTTTTCAGCATTGTAGACTGGTACGATTACGCTTACCAAACAAATCTCCCCCTCAAGCCTGCCAAAATGTTGTATACGGCAGAATATAGCAGGAACCAATTGTAAACAAGAGATATTGTGCGGACATCAATATATACATACTGGATTTTAGAATCAGACGTGAATTCCTACTTTTGACTCTGGAGACTAGGTTAGGAATCAAAATCACATAGGATATCAGAAAATAAAACGCCGCCCGGAAAAAAATATTCTGAGATGTTACCAGAATCTCAAAAAATACAGCAAACCAGCCCATATAATACAGGATAAAGTAATCTTTGTCAGTTTTTGAATATTCCTTCAGGAACACTATCGCCATAACATATAACACTGCAATAACAAACATCATTGTGGCTCCGGAGTTAGACAAAGATAAATTATAACCTCGCTCTTGTATGAAAATAATAAAAATAGACGCAATCGTTCTGCGCAATATGAATACAACCACAAGAAGTAGGCTTGAATAGCGGAGCATTGTTGTAGTTATTGTAATTCGGCGCAACAAGGGGATGATTATGAAGATAAAGGCAGAGGAATGGAACAGAGAACCTAGTATTACGCATAGATATGGAGAAAAACGTTTCTGTTCTTTCATTTCTATCAATGACAGAACAATAAACCCCATTGCAATTGTCTGTCGCATACCTGTCAAGGAAAACTGATACAGATTGAATGCTAACAGAATGATAATACTTAAAACGGGATCATCCGAATAACGATAGATTAACGTCCACACCATTATTACAAAGAAAGCTGCGACAACAGAAAACAAAAAGGTGTAGTTCTCTGATATGCAACTTAGAGCCTTAAGAAAGATGAAAAAAAACGGATCCGTTTTTGCATACTGAATTACCTGTCTTAGATCCATCGAAGACACGAGTTCAAACATATACTTATAGTTATAGGAGTCTCCACCGACATCCCATCTTCGAAGTGCGGCGATTAAAAAATAAGCAATCCCACTGGTAATGCAGAACACACGCTTACCGTCTTTTATATATTTACAAAAAAAACCATTTATCAGGGTCAAAATATATGTCAGCAGAAAAATATTCATTGGATTATCACCTAAAACCTATCAGCAAAAGCTTGAAAATATAGGGGTTCCTCTATTTAAGCCCTTGAATTGCCGTATGATGCGTGCAGGCTATTTATTCGTGGAAATTTGGGAATACAGCTCGACATACTCTAAAAAAGTTTGTTTTTTGTTGTATAAGGATTCGGCTCTTTGCCGACATTTTTCTGAGTAATACTTTTTACCGATTTCCTGAATGCGAGTTATGCTTTGTAGAAGCTGCTCATAGTTACCATATGGTACGACCTCTCCTGTTTGCCAATCCACTATTTCTGCACTGCCGCCGGAATCGTAGGTAATCACAGGTGTACCACACGCGATTGACTCAATATTAACTGTTGGAAAAGAATCTGCCTTTGTAACATTGACAAAAACATCCGCTGACGAAAAGCACTTTGCAAGTTCAATCCGATTTTTTATGAACCCACTCATAAAAACGTGAGCATTTGAGTTCTCTGCGATTTGTTTAGGTGTACAACCAATTAAAAACAATTTCATCCTTGGCCCGAGTTTTTTAACAACGTGATCGTATGTTTCTCTTCCATCTTCGGACAGCCATTTATTCGCCATTCCCAAAATGATAAATGCATCATGTTTATGCAGTTCTTCGTATACATCTGTCTGGTAAGGTTTGAAAATATTCAAATCAATTCCGTTGCAGATCGTTTTTTCCACTCTCTCTGCTAGCAGGGATTCTCGTGCACATGCAGTAATCCATTGTGAGCATCCGACAACATGAACATAAGGATTCTCACCGATCAGTTTTCGTTTTTCCTTAAAATCTTCTGCAGAACGATCAAAAAAGTAGCTCGGAATATCTTTCCTCCTCCGGGGGCAGTTGCCACAGCCTGATTTCCAGAGATTACAGCCATCATACAAAAAGTGGCAGCACTTTCCTGTGAAAAACCAGCAGTCATGAAGGGTGATCACGGTTTCAATCCCCCGCTTTTGAATATAGTGAAACAACAGGGGGACATTGATATAATTGCTGTGTAAATTATGCAAGTGGATAATATCAGGGCAGATCTCATCGATCCATTTCAATAGATTCAATGTTGCCAGCAGGGACCCACCACCCTGTCTTCCTAGAATTCTCGACCTTAACGCATGAATTTTATGATCCAATCGATTTCCCATCACATAAGTATGATCATTGCGATTATCTTTTGACAAAGATGCACATACATAATAGGTATAAAACCCAGCATCAGCAGAAACTTGTGCAATTCCAGCAATGATCTCCCCTGTACTGCCAGTCCTATATGTTGCATTGATTTGCAAAATTTTCATATGTCCAGTTCCTTGAATTAGTTATCTTTATCTAACAGATGCTCAAATGAATTCCTTAACGATTCTTGCACCGCCTCGATTTCATGGTGTTTTTGAGCAAAATCTCTTGTGCTTTCCACATTCTTCGCAAAGAGAGCCTGATTTTTAACGAGGCTGGAAATCGCTGCTTCAATTTTGCTGGCATCATCGATAACGACCGTTCCCGGGACTTTACGGATATATGCGATGGAGGAAACCTCTTCGGGTCCGATCCCTAGGACCTGGTTTCCGCTTTGCAGACAGTCGATAACTTTTGTGGAAAAAGAATACCGCACCGTATCAATTGCTTGCTGTTCAAAGGACTCCACATGGAGTACGACATCTGCTCCGTGCATTATCCGTTTGACTTCCTCATAAGGTCGAGTTCCCATGATGCGGGAGACTCCAGGCCTTTCCAGCTTTTTCTTTACTTCCTCTGTAATAGCTGCGCCGGTATAGATTTCCAGCACTGCTTTTACACCACTATCATTTATTCTTTCCAACGCATCGGCAACTGCAGACAGGGTATCATCCCGACCCCAAAATAGATTTCCAGCATAGACAAATCGAAGGGGGTGATTGAGAAAACCCTTCGGTTCCATGGAAAGATCGCAGCCTTTATAGAGCGTTGCAACCGATCTGCTAAAGCGTTTTGCATACAGTTCGGACATTTCATCAGAAATTCCATAGAGTTTGTCCGCAGACAGAATGCATTTTGCAAATTCTCGTTTCAAGTAGACTCTACGATAGAAAGTACACCGGTCATAGCTGCCGAAAACATCATCAGCAATCAATAGCACGATTTTGCATTGTGTGTGCTTTTTCAAATATTGAATCAACGGCCACAGAATATAGGGACTTGCTGCAAAGGAAAAAAGAACATTCGGTGTATTTTTTGCAAGAAACCTGTCGAAATATTTATTCAGCCACAACCTACTTCGCCAGATTTGCTCATGCCAAAAGTAAACGAACTCATTCTTCTTCTGGTGTAATTTATTTATTTGAGCCTGTTCCTTCTCGCCAGCAGTGTTTTTGACGGTGCGCATCTTTTGTATTTCTTCAGACGTGAATTGCTTTCCCTCAATGTGAAATTTGAAAACTCCCTTTAGGATATCTACGGCAGAGAGATTGCAATAGGAAACAGACACTTTATTATTTGGCATTTTCTTTCTGGCATAAAAATTAGAAAAGGAATCTTGTTTCCAAACATTTCCGTAAAAAAAATTGGAAACGGTATTCCCAAACGAGTTTTCATCATTCCATGCCGCCTCTGAAAAGACCAAAATGTTCATAGTAAGCTATCCTTTTATCGTAATACTATCGTTGGCTCTGGTGCAAAAACAGTTGCATTCTCTGGAACATCTTTATTGATCACACAGCCAGATCCGATTCTTGTTCCGCTTCCAATATGAACTCTCCCTATAATCTTCGCTCCTGCACCTATTAAAACTCTATCTCCAATAACTGGCGAACCTCCTTTACCCTCTCCAATCGTAACTTGATGGTAAATTGTCACATTTTCGCCAATGATCGCATTATGACTAATGATAATACCATATAATCCGTGTGGGAATATTGGTATACCACGAAACTCTGCACCAAATCCTATATGCGTTCCGAGCGATGCGTTGTTGAACGCATCGCAGCGTTTTTATATATAAAAGCTTCATTTCGCAGACTATTTTGGCAATGCTCATTCCTCCTGTATAGCGGATGACATCATTGCGGTATTTCCAATATTTACGAGGATTATAGTGCTGAATGAAATATCTCATCTTACGCTCGATATTCGAGAGCTGTACACTTGCTATAAGTTACCTCAAAAGTTCTTCTTTTTTCGCCAAAACCTTCTCGCACAATACCCTGCTGTCAAACTTCTCCCGTGCAAACTTTGCCGCAGCCTGCCCCATTGCATTATAATCCATTAAGCGAATTTGCTTCATTGCTTCCGCAAGAGCCTCTGCATTTTTCGCCGGAACAACCAATGCCGTATTGTTCCGTTCGATTGCATCCGTAGGACCAGGAATATCCGATACAATTGCCACGGTCCCTACAGCAGCCGCTTCAATTATGACATTTCCAAATCCTTCTCGATAACTGGGAAGAAGTAAGACATCTATTGCAGCATAATATCGCTCAATGTCCGAAACTGTTTCATGTATGATCACGCTGGAATCATTTTGAGCGCGTTCAAGGAGTGCTGAATTCAGCGTTCCCTTACTTTCAAAACGCCCTATCAGCAGGAGTTTTGCATCTGTATTCAGGCTAAAATAGGCTTCTAATAGTTCATTAACGCCTTTGTCTCTGGTGATTCTGCCAACGAATCCATATACAAAATCGTTTTCGGAAAGCCCTAGCTCTCTTCGAACCTCATCACGCCATTTTGCTCGGTTTCTATAGCTAAAGCGACTCAAATCGACGCCTCCAGTACTGCCATTCCAGATGACCGAGACTTTTTCGCGAGGAAATAAGCCTTCTGAAATTCCCCATTCCATATTGGATTGACTAACGCATTCAATGGCTGTTGAATTGGCGCAGGTAATTTTTTCAATTGCTTTTAAGACTGCTTTTCCAATTCCGGATGCGCCCAGGTAACGAAAACCCATCAAATGATAGTTCCGCACCTTACAGCCCGCTTTCTTTGCGGCAATGGATGCGTAAAAAGCCGCATTCGGCGTAGAATACTGGATCAAATCAAAGTTTTGTTCTTGAAAAATCCTGAAAAGATTTTTGACTGCTTGCAAAGAACCTATTATAGAAATGCCTCGTGGAATCTCTACGTCGATGTAATGGACAGAAGGATTTATTTTTTCCTGCAATTGCGTTCCATAAGAACAGATTATAGCCACGTCAAACCCATTTTCATCCAGATAGTTCAGTTGATCCTTAAAAAAACCCATTGTTCCCGGGATCGTCGTGATATAACAGATTTTTTTATTCACCTTTCCGCACCATAACTTCGTTATATTTCATCATATAAATCCCGTCCTCATACTTTCCAATCTGCACAGTGTTTGCATTGCCTTCCAGATTGTTCAAGATCAGGCGCATATGATCAACATCGGCTTCATAGGCGTGAGGATATCCGCCGCCAAAACGAGGGTTGACTTCAGAAATATAGTAGACTCCGTTAACATCGAAAATGTCGATGTCAATCTGGCCATTGTAACCTGCTTCCTTGACGAACCGCTCAATCAAAGCATGCAGCTTTTTATCCTTGAACGAAACCGCCTTATCTGTCTCACCGGCACGCATCTTTAGCTTTTTTTTGGTAAATATGGACACCACTTCGTGAGATACCATGTCAATGTACACGTCCGCACCGATCTCTTGCCCATCCAGGAACTCCTGAATCATCAGTCCGTCCTCGTGAGCAAATAGTAATTCAACCGTCTCTCGATCATAAACCTTGGAGATAGAGATGCTGGCACTGCCTCGCGCAGGTTTTACAAACACCGGATAGGAGATTAGTCCTGCATCAACATCTGCATAGAAGGCTTCCTTATCCATATAGGACTTAGCACACTTATAGCCGTGGTTCATTAACCAGTTGTACATCTCAAACTTGTCCAGAGACATTTCGCACAGTGCAAAGGAAGATCCAATCACCGTAGTCCCTAGTGCCTTGAACTTATCCTCGTGTTCTGCCAACAGGGAAAGTTCGGGATCGATCAAGGACATAACGCCGGTGACTTTTTCTTTTTTGCAAATATCCAGAATGACATCCAGATATCCGGGGGCAGACATTCTGGGGACGATATAATACTTGTCCGCCTCGTAGATCGCAGGAGCCAGATCGCTGCAATCTGTTGCAATTACAAGCCCTTTGCCCGCCAAAGCTTTCTTAAAATATTGGAGGATCTTATTGCGTGTGCCTGCACTGAGAATCAAAATGTTCATAGTGCGCCATTCCCTTTCTCCTGCCGAGGATTTTCTATTCTGTAGACGTTTAGATGCCCATTGCTACAGGGACGAATAACTTTAAACAGCCCATATTCTCTACACTCGCTGACAAGCTCAAAGCCGTTTTTTTGAACCGTTCTGATAGAGGGGGAGTTTAATTTCTCTATGTATTCATATGCGTAGTCATAATCAACACCTAAATTGTGCAGGATAAAGTTAATCCCTTTGCTTGCATAACCATTTGAGCGTTGACTGGGTACAACCCAAATAGGACCAATTACAATATCGTGCTTTGTGCTCATTGCAAGTCTGGATCCTCCGCGGCCGACCACCAGATGCCCAATAACTGCATGGTTTTTTACCATATAAATTACTTGATATTGTGATTTATACAGTTCACGAATCATGCGAATTCTATGTACTAATCTAGTGAAATAAGGGGGGATTTCATTGCCTTTATAGCAAGGATAATAGATACGGCAAATAGAAGGATGGAAGGAATAATAACGAAGGTCGTCTATTTCTTTTAAAAACAACAGTTCATTCACGACTTGCCACCATCATTGCTTTTCGGATTTCTGCAAAATTTCCCTCTGTTTTTGAAGTATCTATCGCATTATCCGAATGACTAAAGAAAACTTGCACAGATTTCAAAATGACCTTTAAATCAAACAGGAAGGAAATGTTATTTACATATTCCAGATCGTAGGAAAGTTTCTTATCCCATCCGCAGATAGTTCTGCCATTAACCTGTGCCCAACCTGAGAGTCCGGGTCGTACGTCATGTCGATGGTGCTCGGCCTCGGTGTAATACGGGAGATAGCTAACCAGCAGCGGTCTTGGACCAATAACGCTCATATCCCCCTTTATAATATTAAACGCTTCGGGCAACTCATCCAGACTGGTTCCCCGAAGAAATCTGCCATACTTGTTCAGACGTACCTCATCAGGAAGGAGATTGCCGTTCTTATCTTTTCGGTTGTCCATCGTTCGGAATTTAATAAGCTTAAAAATTTTTTCGTTTTTCCCAGGCCTCTCCTGCGTAAAAAACGGATTTCCTCTCATGAAAATTATGCCAAGCATGATTAAGACGATGTACAGCCACCAGAATACGATCACTGCCGCCAAGCCACAAAGAATGTCCAGCAGCCTTTTAAAATACTTCTCATACAAGCCATATGGCCTATGCTTATTCTCCATAGATCTCATTTCTATCCTATTTTCTATTGATCCATATTGCATATTTCCAACAATGCGATTTTTTTACTCAAAGCACATTCTAATGATCTCGATGATTCTGTCCTGCTCCTCTGCGGTCATTTTATTATCGCTCGGCAGGCACAGCCCTCTTTCAAAAAGATCCATGCCAACGTCCGGACAGACGCCGCCGATGTAAGCGTTGGACCCCGCTCTGCCGCTGCCGTCACGAACCACAAACGGATTCATTCGGAAAATCGGCTGCATATGCATCGGCTTCCAGATCGGGCGGCCTTCCGCATTGTACTTCGACAAGGTTTCAAGGATCTCGGTCGGGCAGCTTTTGCCGGGTTCGCTGATGCAGAGCGCTTTCTGTTCCCCACGAACCTGCTGGCACATGGCATCCCTGTCAATCAGCATACAACTCAGCCAGAAGTTCGGCTTGCTGTTCTGCTCGTCGTATGGGTTCATCTGCACGGGAAGCCCCTTCAGACCCTCCCGGTAGCGCATATAGATCGCCTTCTTCTGCGCGATGTGCTCATTCAGATAAGGGATCTGCCCGCGCACAACGCCGGCGATCACATTGCTCATGCGGTAGTTATAGCCCAGATCTTCGTGCTGGTACCACGGCGCCGCCTCGCGGCTCTGCGTTGACCACTTGCGTACCTTCTCGGCATCTGCCTTGGAATCGGTGAGGAACATTCCACCGGACGAACCGGTAATGATCTTATTTCCATTGAAACTGATGCAGCCGTAATCGCCAAAGCTGCCGGTTTCTTTTCCTTTATATGTAGCACCCAGGGACTCCGCTGCATCTTCAACGATCACAGCTCCGTGGGCAGTTGCTATCTTCTTAATTTCATCAATCTTGCCCGGTGTACCGTAAAGGTGTGCAACCACAATCACCTTGACGTCCGGGTAAATCTCAAATGCCTTTTTCAATGCCATCGGGTCCATATTCCAGGTGTCACGCTCGGTGTCGATGAAGACGGGAATGCCCCCCTCATAAACCACGGGATTCACCGTAGCACCGAAAGTGACGTCGGAGCAGAAAACCTTTTTGCCGCTCAGCGAACCCTTGCCGATCACTGCTTGACCGTACATAGCCTCTCCCGCAAGCTTTACGGCAAGGTGGAGCGCCGCCGTTCCCGCCGACAATGCGACGGCGTAGCGCACACCGACCCGTTCGGCGAGCAGCCGCTCCGTCTCGTCAATGTTCTTCCCTACCGTGGACATCCAGTTTGTCTCATACGCCTCGGCAACATATTTCATCTCATCGCCGTGCATCGTGGGCGATGACAGCCAGATTTTGCGCTCAAACGGTTCAATCATCATTCGATTTCTCCCTTTTACCTTCAACACATCCCGATCCGCCCCGCCGCGCGGCAGGGGGATCTTCATTTCTCCCACAGTTAATCTTTTCCCGCGCGGTGATTGGCGGGACATAAAATATTCATATATGCAATTATATCGCAAATGCGCGGGATAAGCAATGTCATTCGACCAAAATCTCCCCCCTTCTTCTGCGCGAAAGCCGCCAAGCTCTGCCCGCGTCGGCGCGAAACGCGGGACTTCTTGAATATGCCGGCCGAAAACTACACCCTGACCGTTAGCCGTCCGACACTCTGACCGCTGAAAACGGACACCCTTTCCGCTGGTCCTACACCGAGGCCGTGGTGTATGCACCACCACGTCGGTCCACGGACACCGCCCAAATGGTGCACAGCGGCCGGGCACATGGTGCACCCGGCCGCCGGGGAAATCACTCTGTCATACCCAGGCGCTTGCGCATTGACTCGCCCTCGATCTGAACCGTGTACGCGTTGTAGATGATCCGGTCGCAGATCGCGTCCGCCAGAGTTGGATCATACAGATTTTCATGCCACTCGCTGGTGTCATACTGGGAGTAGAAGATGGTGGACGCCACCTTGTTCCGAGCTTTCACCAGCTCCAGTACATCCCGGGCTTCTGCCTCTTTTAGCGGGTACAGCAGCCACTCGTCCAGAATGAGCAGCTTCACCTTTTTCAGCTGCTTCATATATTCCCGATAGGTCCCATCCCTCCGGGCTACAGCAATCTCCGCCAGAAGATCCGGCAGCCGGAGATACCGAGCGGCGTAGAAGTTCCGGTTGGCTGCCACACCCAGGGAACAGGCCAGGAATGTCTTTCCAGCACCGGTAGCGCCCAGGATGATCACATTTCGTGCCTCCTGAATGTACGAACAGGATGCCAAGCGGAGGATCTGCTCCCGGTCCATGCCGTTCGGCAATATACTCGATATTCTCCACGCTGGCCTGTGTATCCGCATAGCCGGCCTTCTTGATCAGGCCAGTGAGCCGGTTGCTTTTCCGAGCACTCCATTCGGCATCCACCAGCATGGCGAGCCGATCCTCGAAGGGCACATTCCGGAACTGCGGATCTTCCAGCTGGGCAGAAAGCTGCTCTGCCATGACGCCCATGTGGATCTCTCTGAGCTTACGAATCGTTTCGTTACTGAACATTATTTCTTCCCCCTTCTGTAGTACTCAGCACCACGGGTAAACCTGTGGGCCTTCTGAGGCACAGGTTCTGAATCCACATCTTCCGTCTGAAGCAGATCCTGCTCAGACTTCAGAATAGCCTGTACACTTTTCAAGCTAGGAGAAGGGGTGAAGGTCAGAGCTTTTCGACAGGCGTCCTCCAAGCGGACCACAGAATAGTGGTCAGACAGCTTACTGACGGTTCCGCAGCGCAGCAAGGATCCAAGTGGAGACAACGCCAACGGAGCCCTCCACGAACGCTTTGTCCTTCGGTGTCCGTGGACGGGTGGGGATAATTGCGGTGCCGTAATGCTCCGCCATTTCCTGGTAGGCTTTGTTCAGGACGGTCTCCGTGCGGGTATTCTTGATGACGCCGGTCTTGAGATTGTCCGGGGTCAGGATTCGGGTGACTCCACCGAAATAGTTGTAGGCATGAACATGAGCTGTGATCCATGCTTCCTGCTTCATGTCGAGGAACGCTTCCGTATAGGCGTAGCCGCTGTACGGAAGCACTGCTACAAAGAGATAGGCGGGCAGGCGCTCGCCGGTGTCCGTGTCCGTAATCCCAGCGGTCTGACCGGCCCAGTCCACCTGGAGGTTCTCACCGGGCTTGTGCTCCAGGTGCATGGTCGCTTTCGTTTTGTGAACATAGTCGGCGTAGTACTTGTTGAACTGCGTGGACTTGTAGGGGAGCTCACCGTTTTGGCGGCACCGTTTGCAATACTCCACCCACAGCAGGCTGAGCGTGACGCCGCTCTTCTGCATTTCCTTGTGGACCCACTCGTAGTCCGGCATACTGTACTGCTGCCCCATAGATGCGGCAGGGTACAGCTTACGGGTCACTTCCTCAGAGCTAAGGTTCTTCACCGCATTCCACGAGAGGCCGTTTTCTTCAGCCTTGTGCAATGCCGTGATGACGGTGCTCCGGGCGCAGCCACAGCTCTCGGCGATGCGCGTTTTGTTGAGACCCAGACTATGAAGTCTGATGATCTCTTTGTAGTTGGTCATCGTGTTTTCCTCCTGTTGTTAGATTACATCTTTCGATGCAATTCCATTATACAGGGGGTGTCTGACCGGCGGTGAGAGTGTATGATTTCAGCGGTCAAGCTGTTTGACCTGTGCGGTCAAAGTGTCCGTCGGAGGGCGGCGTATTTAACTTCTTACGACAAAACTCTGCAAAAGTTAAGAAAAAATACAGAAATACGCTAAAATGTTGCAAAAAAATCCGAGCTGGCTATAATGAAATAAGCTTTATTGACCGCGCGGATGTGCGCGGCAGAAAAAACCGCGCACGTTTCAGGCGCGGACGATCAAGGGGATGATGGGCGCGAACCGTTGGAACAGGCAACGAACGCTCCCCGCGGCGGGGAAGGAGAGAAAGAAAACAGGAATAGGAGGAACAGTCATGGACAAAAACAGGCAGAGCGGCTTTACGCTGGTCGAGCTTGTCGTGGTCATTGCGATCATGGGCATTTTGGCCGGCGTCGGCTCGGCGGCGTACTCGGGCTATGTGAAAAAGGCGAACGAGGCGGCGGACTTACAGCTTCTCGGCGCGGTGAACACGGCGTTTGCATCCGCGTCCTACGACGCGGGACAGTACGACGGCAGACCCTCCGGCGGCGCGGCGTCTCTGGACGCGGACGGCAAGGTGAAGAAGGTCATCTCTACGGTCGACCGCGACGGTGAATTCTTTCAGAAGTATTTTTCCGGCAATCGGGACAGTCGGTTCAAGCTGTATACGAACCTCGCGTACGACAGGGCGACGGGCACCTTCCACGGCGCGGTGCTCACCGCGGCGACCGACAAGCACGGCAATACGGTCCTGCACTATAGCATCAACGGGCAGGACTATGAATTTACGGCTACGCGGGAGCAGCTTGACGCATTTTGCGCCTCGACCTTCGGCGGCAAGAGCATGACCATGAACGCCCTCACCGGCAATGTGGGCGGAATGATCAACGCGCTCAGTTCTGCCCTTGGTGGGGGCACTTTCCTTGCGAATGTTCTTCAAACTGCCGATATGAATCTCGAAACCTTGGGGATAAAACCGGATGAAAAGGAGACCTACAGCGAGTTTGATAAGCAGCGGCTGGCAAATGCAGCGCTGCTGCTGGTCGCGCAGATGACAGGGGACAAGGATGAAGAATCTAACGAATATCTTGTTAAAGAGGACATACTTAATGCGCTTGCCCTAAATGATGCAAACGGTCTTGTGGATTTAAATGACGTTCCCGGAACATTGAGAAATGTTGGGGCAATCTATGGCGTGATGACCGCCTTTGCCCATTCCGAGCAAGCGGAGGACTGGACAACGACCCTGACGGACGCGGACGGCAAAGAGTTTACATACGATGCAAAACAGTACTACGACTATGTCAATCAGCAGATCGCCGCTGCCGCCAATAGCGGAAAAGATGGCGGAGAAAAACTAAGTGATATCCTTGCCGCGCTTGGGCAGTTTGGGGCGTTTGCTCAGGACGAGGACGGTAACCTGACAGACCAGTTTTTGGATTACGTCGACGACCCAACTGAGCCGGAAAACGCGCAGATCAACAAGGATCTGGACGGCTATATCAACGCGATGCAGGCGCTCAGTCAGAATCAGGACGGTCTGGTCGCCGCCGGCATCCTCGAAGACGGCGCGGACGGCGGAAACATTTCCCCGATCTTAGACAAGCTGTTCGCCCAATAGAAATAAACCGTCCCCCCACACCGGACAGGCGCATGGTAAAAATGACCCCCGTAAGCGATTCATTTGAATCGCTTACGGGGGATTTTTTGCGCTGATGCGGGAAGAGCGCCGCGCGGAACGCTTAGCCCTCCTCTATGTAGCCGTTTGGATTTTGCACCTGCCAGTTCCAGGAGTCTCTGGCACAGTCCTTATAGTCATATTCCGCCGTCCAGCCAAGGATGTTCTTTGCCTTTTCGACGGCGGCAAAGCTCAGGGGCACGTCGCCCGCGCGCGGGCCGACGATGCGGTAGGGCACCTTCCTGCCCGATGCCTCTTCAAACGCGGACACCAGCTGCAGCACGGTCGTTCCCTTGCCCGTCCCCAGATTGAAAACGTCATATTTGCTGTCCGTTTTTTCAAGATAGTTCAGCGCCGCAATGTGCCCCTTTGCCAGATCGACAACGTGGATGTAGTCGCGGACCCCCGTTCCGTCCGCGGTATCGTATTGATCGCCGTAAACGCTCAGATACGGGAACTGCCCGAGCAGGGTGCGGGTGATGTAGGGGGCAAGGTTGTTGGGGGCCTTCTGACCGCAGTCCTCGCCGATGAGCCCGGAGGGATGTGCGCCGACGGGGTTGAAGTAGCGCAGAGAGGCAAAGCGGAAGTTGTCGCGCTGCCGCGCGAAATCATGCAGGAGCAGCTCGTTGAGATACTTGCTGAACCCATACGGGCAGCAGACCTTGCCGACAACATCGCTCTCGCGGTTCGGCATGGTCTCGGGCGTGCCGTACACCGTTGCCGAGGAGGAGAACACCAGCTTGTACACCTGATGCTTTTCCATTGCGTTGAGAAGATGGAAGGTAGACGTCAGGTTGGTGTCGAGATATCTTCCGGGGTCTTCAACGGACTCCGCGACGGATTTTAAGCCCGCAAAGTGGATCACGGCATCCAGACGGTTCTCCGCAAAGACCTTTTCAAGCGCGGCGCTGTCCAGCAGGTCGATCTGATAGAAAGCAGGCCGTTTGTTCGTTATCTTCTGGATGCGGTCGATCACTTCAATCTTAGAATTGCACAGATTGTCGGCAATGACAACGTCATAGCCGGCATTCAGAAGCTCCACCACCGTGTGGCTCCCAATAAAACCCGTACCGCCCGTCACCAATATCGTCATGACTCATGTTCCTCTCTTTTCCGTTTGTTTCTTGCCGATTTCGCGTTTTTTGCTCAAAGCAATCCCTTCTGCTCTAACTTTGACATATACCAGGACTTTTTCAGACTCTTTTCGTTGGCATAGGTATAGACAACAGTGTCTACAAGCCCAAGATCACCGTCGTTTTCCCTGAGCAGTTTCTCCATGGCGCGGACGATCTCATCCATCTTCCCGTCGCACTCTTTTTCGAGAGCGGATGCTCTGGAAAGATAGCCCCTCGCCATTTTCAGGAGTTGTGTCTTTGTCCGTTTTTCCGCCGGCAGAGCCAGATACTCCGCCTTTGCGTCGGCATACATCGTGTCCAGCGCCAGCGTGTACTCCTCACGCAGGACGTAGACCTTGGCGATGAGCGCCGACAGCTCTTTTTGATAGGCGCTTTCCGCGCTTTGTTCGCTCTTCTCGCTCACAGCCGGCGTGTCGGTCTTCGCGACCGGCGCGTCCGTCTTGCCGTCACTTTCCGGACGGCTCGTGCTGGCGGGTTCCTCGCGCGCTTTTCTGG